>Ga0153939_1000130_pt1 | contig 25576 bp, 20 predicted proteins | sample TSNJ023MetaG_FD_104734 | JGI IMG/M metagenome (GOLD analysis project Ga0153939, IMG submission 104734) | Attine ant fungus gardens microbial communities from New Jersey, USA - TSNJ023 MetaG | ecosystem: Host-associated > Fungi > Mycelium > Unclassified | place: USA: New Jersey, Brendan T. Byrne... | reverse complement strand
TCTTTAATTTTCTGGGCGTCGGAGTACAACAGCTTGTAAATGGACATCGGATCGTTGTAATCCTCAGCGGTGGTCTCGCCTGCAAGAACCTTTTCAAGCTCAATGTGCTCATATTCCACCTCGTCCGCAGCCGCCGCAACCGTACGAAGCGGATACCAGCCGATCGCAACGGAAGTATCGAAAATGCCTTCATCTCTTACAAGCGCATTGTACATGATGATGATTGCAGCGGCAACGTCGTCGGACGCGTTCGCGCTGATCATACAGGAAGTGGTACCAACGCTCTTCATATGAACGTTCCACTTGCCGTCGTCGGTAAAAATCGGATAGGCCTGCCAGTTTGCTGTCGGGTCGTTGACAAAGGAGTCGCCGTTGCCGTAGCCGAGGCTCCACCAGGGGCCAAACCACATGCCGACATTGTTTGCGTAGACCTGCTCGCCCGCGCTGTCGCGTGTGCCGATTTCAGGATCGATGATGCCCATGGCATACCAGCTGGAGAGCTTCTCAAGAGCGGTCTTCATGCCTTCATCCAGCGAGCCGTAGGAAACGGTTCCGTCACCGTTGTCCAGCCAGTAGCCGGGATAGACGTCGTATGCGCTGAATACCGGGTCGTATCCATAAGCATTGTTGGAGGATTCAATGAAGGTGCAGTAAAGCTTGCCGCTTTTGTCGCGTCCGGACAGCGGAATGGTCTGGTCGCCCGCCGGCTTCTTCTCTGCAAATACCTTTCCGATTTCCTCTACATCGTCCACGGTCTTCGGAACTTCAAGGCCGTATTCGTCGAGCCAGTCTTTGCGCACGTTGAGGACATGAACGCCGTCTGTATCAACGGTGACATTCGGCAACGCATTCATCACGCCGTCAAAGGAAACGCTTTCAATTGCACGTCCGTCTGTGGATTCCATAATGCCCTTGACCTGCTCGGAAGCATACTCGTCAAACAGCGCTGTGATATCCTTCAGCATGCCGGACTTTGCAGCCTTTCTGAGGTAAGACTGCTCGTTGGCCACAAGGCCCTCCGGCAGTGTATCACTGGCGATGGCCAGGGATACCTTCTGGTTGTAGTCATTGCCTTCCGCCGCTGTCCAGTCTACAACAACCTTGATGTTATAGTTTTCCAGCAGATAGCGGGTGTACTGGTTATCTTCGGCTGAATCGCCTGCGGGAAGCGTTGTATCGATGGGAGACACGCTCATACCGATATGCACTTCAACCGGCTCATCGAACTTTTTGAACGCCACATCTGTAGAATCGTTGTCGCCGCCTTCCGCAGCGCTGGATCCGTCGTCTGCGCCTTCGGACGAAACCGCCGCGCTGGACTCCGCTTTACTGGATGCCGCGCTGCTGGAGCTGGTATCTCCTCCGGTTGTACATCCGGCAAAAACGGAGAATACCATCGCAAGCGCGAGTAGTATTGCTAAGGTCTTTTTCATTTTTTTCCTCCATTATGAATTATGTTTACTCAGCAATTATCGATGGGCATTTTCGCTGAATTTTGTTTAATATTAACAGTTATTTGTGGAATTTTAAACAGACATTCGTCTTTTCTTCATCGTTTGTTCACAAAACCCTCAAGACAAACGTATGGAGAATAGCGTACGTTTGTCTTGAGGGTGAATGGATCTTTACAGAAACGCCGTTATGACAAATTTTTTTTTACACGCTGATAGTACTCGGCAGGTGTTACCCCCACTGTCTCAAAAAATAAATGGGCAAAGTATTTTTCATCCTCATAGCCCACCAACTGCGCCACATTGGTATGGTTTGCCCGGCCGTGTTCGATGAGGATTTTTGCCCGCTTCACACGCTCACGCCGTAAAAAGTGGTTGAAGGTAAGGCCGACGATTTTCTTGAAATTGGATGCAAAGTAGCTCCGGCTGAGGCCGACATGCTGCGCCGCCAGATGGATGGAAATATTTTCCGACAGATGCTCCCTTATAAAACACACCGCATGGAACATGCACAGGTTCGCATTCAAGTAGTCGTTGCTTTTTTGGATGTTATCGGAAAGGATCTCCTTAAAGGCGGTGATCCACTGTATGGCGCTCATGATATTCCTAATTTCGGGAATTTCCGGCGCTTCACTGCAGGCATATTCCTTTCCCGCAATATCCACAATGCGCACCAGCAAATGCTCCAGTTGCTTCACCGGCGGATTTTCGAGCTCGGTTTCATTTGCCACTTCCTCAAAAGCCTCTTCTGAAAACAGCCAAAAAAACCTCAGCCATTTTTTTTCGGTCTCACGCCATGTGCCGCTGGTTTCCCGCTGGACTGTCTCCGTTTTTTCAGCTTCCTCCTTTTCCTGTTTTAAACCGGCTATGATCTGCGCCGCACGCTTGAATACCTTAACGCAGTCCTGCTGGTCCAGACGCATCTTCGAAATATAGTCCAGTGAACCGAGACGAAGCGCTGACTGAACATTTTCAAAATCCTCATGAAAGCTTAGCACCACATAGTGCATGCCGGGATAACACTGCTGACTCTTTTCAATGAACTGCAGTCCGGTCATGATGGGCATGGCGATGTCCACCACTGCCAAATCCACTTCATGGCTCTGCAGAAACTCCAAGGCCTTTTCACCATTGGCGGCCTCACCGACAATCTCCATGCCGCAGTCTTCCCACGGGACAATGGAAATGAGTCCCTTACGCGCCAGTTTGTCGTCATCTACAATCAATACGCGAATCATAAGCAGCCTCTTCTCTCACTTAATTTACCTCTACAGCAATATAACGGTCACAGCCGGGCTCGGAGGGGTCATATCCCTGATCAAACTCATAGGGCATGATCAGCCCAAGGGAGCTCCATCCCCAAAACGGATTCAGGCCCTGTCCGCTGCCGGTCTCACCGTTATAATACTCGCGTACCTCCCGCTCGCTGATCACAAGATCATATGTTTTTTCGGCAAGCTTTCGCGCCGCTTCACCGGCGCCGTGTTTGACAAGGCCGTGGAATACCATGTAGTTGGTGGGGATCCATGTGGTCCCCATCCAGTTGCATTCACCGCCCTTACGTTCCTGATAATAGCCGTCTTCCGATTTTGCCCATGTGGCCACCGGATACCGGAGCCAGAATTCCTCAGGATTCAGTAAATGCTCGCGGATGAGCCGGTCCGCATGCTCCTGCGGGATTTTGCCGAGCCACAGCGGCAACAGGCCCGCTACAGATTTAATCCGGTTTTTCTCACCGGTGACCTCGCTGCGGTCATAGTAAAACCCGTCCTCCTCATCCCAAAAATACTCGACGATCAGTGAAACCAGCCGATCCGAATGGCTGTTGAATTTTTTCGCGTCTTCTGATTTTCCCATTTCCCTTGCGATTTCGCTCATGGCATCCAGTTCGCGTACGAGATAGCAGTTGAGGTCGACGCCTTCGTATTCCATCTGTCCGATAAAGCCCAGGCGTGGCTCCTGGTTATCCATGCCGCTGTGGTCGGAGCCATCCCAAAAGCACAGTCCGTTTTTGTCCGCGTCACAGTGCCAAAACCAATACTGCAGATATTTACACAGCTTTTCGTAATATTTTCCGTCAAGCCAGCGGAAATCCTTTTCCTGGCGTGAGCCCAGCAGCGCAATCTGCGCCAGAAACGGTTTGAAATGATGCCGCGGTTTATCAAAGCGAATCCCCATTGTCCGCGGGACAAATCCACTGGGCTCCTGTCTGTCCAGGAACATCTCCACTCCGTTCCGGCAATACTGGGAAATCCCAAAATAGGACAGAAAAAGGCATTCAAAATACAGGTCCCAGTCATACAATTCGTTATAATCATATCCTGTCACCACCTCGCGCCCGTCGTGCACACGCACGCCTTTCTCCAGCACATCGGAAAGCAGCCTGCACAGTCTTTTTTCCAAAAGCTTCGGATCTTTCATGCCGAAGCGGTCCTTTGCTGCCGCGTCGCGGCAGAATTCTTGGATATTCATTGCTCTTCCTCCGTTATTTTAGACAACAGGATCTCGACAGTCGTTCCACTGCCTTTTTTACTTTCAATTTCCATGACGGCCTTTCCGTGATAAAAGCTCTGGAGTGTCAGCCACACATATCGCAGGCCGATACCGTTTTGTGTCTGCCGTTCGGTTCCACGCTCAGGGGGATCCTTAAAGGAAAGTGTCGCCACGTCAAAGCCGGGGCCGTCGTCCCGGATCGTAATCCGGACATCACCTGTATGAAGCTCCCGAACCGTGACCCACAAATTGCCAAAGTCATCTAAGCTGTGGCAAATGGCATTCTCCGCAATGGGCTGTAAAATCAGTCGGGCACACTCGTGCTCAAGATAAAGCCCTTCCTCCACATCGATATAAAACTGAAAGTCCTGCCTGGTCTGCTGCAGTTCAAGGTAAGAGGTCAGCACCTGAATCTCAGAATAAAGCGTGGTGTTCTGGTTGACCTTGCCAAGGGTATATCCCAGCAAAAAATTCAGGTGATACAGGTAGGAGGCCAGTTCCGGCTGGTCCTCCATCGTCGCCTGCCACTGAGCGGAGTTCAACGCGTTCATCATAAAATGCGGATTGATCTGAAAATACAGCTTATCCAGCTCCAGCTGCCGCTTTTCCTTTTCCTTTACATAAATATCATCCATGAGGCCTGTGATCTGTGTCTTCATTTTTGAAAACTGACGAAAAAGGGATTGATATTCGTCCAACTTATAATCATATTCTTTAATCGCCCGGTCGCCCCGCGCAAAGTCTTTCATTTCATGCTCCAAATACTTCAGCGGCGCATAAAATTGCTTGCGAAAGGTAAGAGTGAGAAACAGGATCAGTGCAATGACCAGCACCGTATAAACAACGAGATCCCGAATGAGGTTGTTCATTTCCAAATCATAGAGACGGGAGGGCACCAATAATACATTGGTAAAGCCAAAGGACTCCTCGGCGCGGCACCATACGAAGCCTTCACTTCGCCCCATACTCTCATTGTCGGGAAAGGCGGCGTCAAAGTCAAAGCTTGTCCCCGCCGGATAGCTCTCAAGCGTGCTGTATGCAATGACACCGCCGGAATCCACCTGCAGCAGACTGTATGGCATTCCCTGCAGTTCGGACATGTCGGTGATGGACCCAAGAATGTCTGTTTTGCATTCGACATAGATATACCGGCTTTTGTCATCGCTAAATTCAACCTCACGGACAATGGAAATAACCGTCGTGTTGCTGAAACGGTTCCCGGTACGGTGCATGGCATTGAAAGAAATGTCGGAGGTCTGCGACAGCACCGGTATTTCAAGTGGGTCAAAGTCGTCGTTTGCCACCAGGTTTTTCAACCAGATCCCGCTGTTTTCCTCTTTGTCATAGTAGGCCACAAGTTCAGCGTTAGGCAGAGAAAAAATGGCAAGATTCAGGTTTTCATAAACAAGCTGCTGCGACACATAGCGTTCATAGGCACTGTCCGCATAAAGATAATCCTCCACTGCATTGCCCACCACTCCCGTCGGCAGCATCTGCTGTGATACATGCACCAGTGAGAGGTACTCCGCACGCATCCGGTCACCCAGCTGCCCGGCATCGGTCATGATAGCGGTTTGCATTCGGTTTCTCTCAATAGTGGATACAGCCCGGTAAGCCGCTGTCCCAAACATCAGCAGGCACAGCAAAGCCACAATCAGGAGGGTCAGGCTCAACCTGCCATTGAGAGAGCTTGGTAAAAACGTTCTTTGAAGCTCCCGCTTCAGTCTGCCGCTCTTTGTATTTGTTGTTTTTTTCATTTTAGCACACCTTTTGCCGCATGGTTGTAGGTCATAATGTCAGAAAGCTCGCACTTCAGCACAAAACAAATGCGCGCAAGGATATCAAGATCCACCTTTTGCAGCTCGCAGTCACAAAGGCGCTTGATGTTTTTATAATTGGTATTTGCAAGTTTTGCAAGTTTGGTTTTGGAAATGTTGCGTTTTAGAATCAATTCGTCCAGTTTCACCTGTATTTCTCCATACTCGAGAGTACTTACTATCGATTCATACTGCATATCCACACTCTCCCTGCATATTTACTTTATTTTAACGTAAAAACTCTACTTTAACATGTCTACTATTAAGTAGTGTATGTTAAAGTAGAGTACCTTATATTCCATGTCATCGGCATAGCTTTTTAGCGGAGAGGCCTGCTTCCCATGTTTCTATTCCACAATTTTTAAGCAGCGGTACGAATAGTACCGGAAAGAGGTGAGCGGACGGTAGTCACTGTCCGACGAATGACAGGCAATCAATATATTTTGGGGAAACGGCGCCGCCCCTTTTTCAACGATAAGCAGGGTATGACTGTAAAAATCCGGTGAAAATGCCAGTTGAATGATATCTCCCGGTTCGGTTTCCTCCAACCGTACCGGAACAGCTTTTGGCCCCGTTCCCTGATTCTTTATGATAAAATTAAATAAATACTGTACGCCTGTCCAGGAGGGTGTGCGGTCATTCCCCGATCTGTAATACCAACCCATCGTCGGCGTATAGTTCATTTTCATGCCGCCCGCATAAAGGCATTGGGATACAAAATTTGTGCAGTCCCCGCCGATTCCGTTAAAGCTCAAATAGGCGGGATTCCGGCCATGTGCCCACGCGTGGGCATACTCCACCGCTTTTTTCCGGTCATACATGCTGAAACACCCCTGTTTCTTTGATCAATTATATTTTATATTATGCCCGTCCGTATAGGATGTTCATATACAAAGAAAAGGCAGAACCCAGAGGGTTCCGCCTTTTCTTTGTGAAAAAGGAGATTTATGAAAAAGATTTCTTATACTCAAAATTTAGCTTCCGGTGTTCTCTGACAGCTGAAAACTGAATGTCAGCGTTTCACCGGTGGAGGCACGGCTTACAGTCAATTCAACCGTATCCCCCGGATTCTTGTTTACCAGATACTGCTCGACAACGGACAGGGAAGTGACCTGTGTTCCATCAACAGCCGTGATAACGTCTGCCTGCTGGAGACCGGAATTCATCGCTTCCTGCGTGTTGAGAGCGGTAACATATAAGCCGGAAGTCATCCCGTAAAACTTGGCTGTCATACTGTCGATATATTGGCCGGAAATCCCCAGCATGGCACGGTCCTTGACATATCCATGCTGCATTAGGTCCGTGATGATCGGCTGCGCGGTATCGACCGGGATAGCAAAGCCAAGTCCCTCATAACCTTCGGCAACAATCTTGGAGGAGTTGATGCCGACAACCTGACCGTACATATTCACCAGCGCGCCGCCGGAATTTCCCGGGTTGATGGCCGCGTCCGTCTGGATACAGGCAAGGCTGTATCCGGAGGAAGTGTCGCTTTCTACCTGGCGGTCCAGTGCGGATACGTAACCCATCGTAACAGTGGAGTTAAATTCAATGCCGCCCGGATTGCCGATTGCCATCACTTCGTCGGCCACCTGCAGGTCCTCGGAGGAGCCGAATTCGGCCGGCGTCAGGCCATCCGCGTCGATTTTTATGACTGCAAGGTCTGTCGACTCATCCGAGCCGATGACTTCCGCCTCATAGGTGAGACCGTCAGAGGTGACTACCTTGATGTTCGTGGCACCGCTGATCACATGTGCGTTCGTGATGATATAGCCGTCTGCTGTATAGATGATGCCAGAACCCTGTGAATAAAGGGACTCTGAGCCGAAATCTTCCGAATCGTCATATTCGCCGTAGCCACCGTAACCGCCAAACATATACTGCTGGTTTTGGGTGGTGTTATATGTCTGTATGCAAACCACCGACGGGATCAGCTTTTGGGCGACCTGCTGCGGGGTAAGCTCTGAAATTTCGGAATTGATATTCTTCATGTTTGTCGTTTCATCTTTGACTACCCTGTTGATAGTGAAAGCCGCATTACCGCTGTCACTTCCGGAGTTGATGTCCACAACGCCATACTGTATCATCAGTGCAAAGGCGCCGACCGAGGAAAAGGAAATGATCAGGCAGCACATCAATGCGGCGATAATTTTCAGTCCTGTACGCTGCTTTACGCTTTTGCCTTTTCTTTTCTGCGGCGGCTGCGGCGGATAATAGGCTGGGGCGGATGTTCCGTTTCCCGTATCTCCCGCTGTTGTCGCCGTACCGCTGGTCCAAATATAACTGCCACCGCCTGTGCTGCTGTAGCCTCCTTGCGGATTTGTCTGGCTGCCGCTTGGTGCAGAGCCTGTATCGTATGAATTTTTGGATTGCGTGTAACCGCCCGTCTGCGTGGTCTGTGGTTCTGAGGAGGAATAATTCTGGTAGTTCCCTTCATCCTTCTGTGGCGGGTTGTGATTTGTGTGATCGTTTTTGTCATTGTTTGAGTTTTGATATGGATCTCCGTATGGATTGTTATACATAGCGCATACACCCCTTTAAAACATATATAGTGATGGAAGATTGCTTTTAACACCGCTTTGTTTTTTTGTGATGGCTATATTATCGTCCTCAAATGTGAAAATCCTGTGATAAGAAGGTTTTCTTTTCCTGAATTCTATATTAACAATCTTTGAAAGATCCGCGTTGAATCATATTTATTTCTGATAACCGGATATAAAAGAGAGCAGCTCATCAGGCGTCACCGCATAAAATTTCGCTCCGATACCTCGCAACTCCCCTTCACTGCGAAAGCCCCATAAAACCCCTGCGGTATCCACTGCGGCGTTCTTGCCCGTCTGCATATCGACCCCGCTGTCCCCTATGTAAAGGGCCTTGTTTTTTGGACACGGCAGCGCCTGCAGGATATTCCAAAGAGCCTGGGGCTCCGGTTTGGGAGGAATGCCCTCACGCTGTCCGCACACAATATCAAAAATATCCGGAAACAGCTTCTGTGCAATGACACGGGTCATGTCATCCGGTTTGTTGGACAGCACCGCAAGCCGGACTTTTTTCCGCCGCAGCTTCTGCAGCAGTTCCATAATGCCGGGGTAAGGCTGCACCAGATACAACGGATCCTGCTCATACAGCCTGTCGTATTCGGCACGAAGCGCCGACACGGCTGCTTCATCCTCCAGCATCGCTGACGCACGCAGCATCCGCCTTATAAGACGGTCCGCCCCGTTGCCGACATATTGCCTGTAATTCGCCTTCGGCAGTGCGGGCAATCCCAGCGCCGCTAAGGAGGTGTTTCCGAAGTAGGCAATGGATGCAAGCGTATCGGCAATTGTCCCATCCATGTCGAAAACGCAGCCTTGATACATATCCTTCCACCTTTTCTGTCTGATTCCTTACATATTTTCAAATCCTCAAAACCTAATCGAACTGCTTCTACCTCCCCGCCTGCGGCGGTGAAGCATATTCATTTTTCATCGTAATGTCATTGCGAAATAAAACCTTCAAATGACCCTTACTGTACAAAAATATACTGTGGTGCTATAATCATTATAAGTATTTTAAAGCGAAAAGTAAAGGATGTGTCACATGGATTATAACGAAAAATCGATTGCAGCCCACCGGAAATGGAAGGGAAAGATTCGTATCGAGACCCCTTGCAGGCTTGAAACGAGAGACGACTTGTCCGTTGCCTATACACCGGGGGTGGCGGCCCCGTGCCTGGAAATTTCCAAGGATGTGGAGCAATCCTTTGCCTATACGGCGCGGGGTAATCTGGTGGCGGTTATAACCGACGGCACCGCCGTGCTGGGACTCGGCGACATCGGTCCTGAGGCCGGTATGCCGGTCATGGAAGGGAAGTGCGCACTTTTTAAAGCCTTTGCGGGCGTGGACGCTTTTCCGATCTGTATCAAAAGTAAAGATGTGGATGAAATCGTGCGCACGGTGGAGCTCATTTCCGGCTCCTTCGGCGGTATCAATCTGGAGGATATTGCGGCCCCCAGATGCTTTGAGGTGGAAAAAAGGCTCAAGGAAAAGCTCAGCATTCCTGTCTTTCACGATGACCAGCACGGCACGGCTGTCGTGACCCTTGCAGCCATGCTCAATGCGCTGAAAATTGTCAAAAAGGACCTCACCGCGATTTCGGCCGTCGTCAACGGCGCAGGCTCGGCCGGCATTGCCTGTACGAGGCTGCTCATGGCAAGCGGCCTTAAAAATGTGATTCTCTGTGATAAAAACGGCGCCATTTGGGACGGTATGGAAAACCTGAATCCCGAACAGGCCGAAATGGCAAGACACACGAATACGGAGCATAAAACCGGCGGCCTTTCCGATGTTATCAAAGGAGCCGACGTTTTTATGGGCTTTTCCGGCCCGAACTGCCTGACGGCCGAAATGATAAACGGTATGGCAAAAGATCCCATTATCTTCGCCTGCGCAAACCCCACGCCGGAAATCTACCCGGAAGAAGCCTACAAAGGCGGTGCCCGCGTGGTCGGCACCGGACGCTCGGACTACCCGAACCAGATCAACAACGTACTGGCCTTTCCCGGCATTTTTCGCGGTGCGCTGGATGTACGCGCAAAGGAAATCAACGACGAGATGAAGGTGGCGGCGGCATATGCCATAGCAGGGCTTGTCAGCGACGATGCACTGTCCCCTGAAAATATCATTCCGTCGGCGCTGGATAAGCAAGTTGCGCCGGCTGTGGCGAAGGCTGTGGCGAAGGCCGCCGTCAAAACAGGAATTGCTGGAAAACAGTAAAGTCAAATTCTTAAGGGATACTGCATCATATAAAATGTACATGATGCAGTATCCCTTTTGTTGAAAGCAAACTACACATATCGTACATAAAGAGATGCCCATAGGATTATTGTAGTTTCCGTTTACCGGGTGGACTGATATTGAAGCTCGCTGGCATACTTTAAATTTGTGCCCCCTGCCCGGCAGAATTTTGATCGCATATCATTGCAAAATACCGCTTAAAAACAAGCCTTAACCGACCCACTGCGGCTTCCGGCCGGCAGGTTCAAATCTGCCGCTGGAAGCTGCCTAAAGTATGGGCAACGATTCTCCGAATTTCAAAAAGGCGCCGCACTTAGCCGGGGAGGGTAACAGTGAACAGGGTATATTCGCCCTCTTTGCTTTCCACCTCGATTTTGCCGCCGACTGCATCTGCACAGGCTTTTGTAATGGCAAGCCCAAGGCCATGTCCCACGGTTCCGGGCGTTCTTGAAGGGTCCGCCTGATAAAACCGGTCAAAAATTTTCGGCAGCTCCGCCTGTGAAATGCCCGCGCCGATATTTTTTGCTGTCGTCCGGATCGTTCCGGTGTTCCGGTCATTTGTTTTCCGCCGCCTTTGCCGCTTTCTGTCCGTTCATTTTCTTTGTTATCCACAAAAAAAGAATTAAAACAACCGGGAAAATCAGGGCAACCAGCAATCCGCTTTTGATATTGCCGCCAAAGGCGTCGGACACAAGGCCTACGACGGTCGGTCCACCTGAGCAACCCAGGTCACCGGCCAGAGCCAGCAGGGCGAACAGGGCCGTACCGCCCCTGGGACACTTGGCGCTTGCCAGGCTGAATGTGCCCGGCCAAAGGATACCAACGGAAAACCCGCACAATGCACAGCCCGCAAGGCCTAAAGCGGGAACCGGCGCAAGTGCGGCCAGCAGATAGCTTGCGATACATAAAACACCGCTGCCCGCCATAAAGGCAATCAAGTTGATGCGCTCACTGAGCTTGGCGAAAAGCACACGCGCGGTTCCCATCAACACGGCAAACAGGCAAGGACCCATCAGGTCGCCGATGGTCTTGGACACGCCCAATCCCGCTTCGGCAAACGCGGACGCCCATTGGCTCATGGCAAGCTCCGACGCGCCGGCACAGACCATCAGTACGACAAACACCCAAAAAATCTTCATGGAAAATATCTGACGCATGGACATGCCCGTTTCCCCCTCGTTTATCAGCTTCGCGATAGGCACACGCATAAAGAAGATGGCGTTCAAAAACGGGATAATTGCCCAGATAATGGCCAGAACCGGCCAGTTATCAATGCCGATCACAAGGAAAAACACTGTGGAAAACAGTACGACAAATACCTGGCCCCAGCAATAGAAGGAGTGCAGCAGGCTCATGGCGGCCTCCTTCCGCTCAGTGGGGCAGGCCTCGACAATGGGGCTGATGAGTACCTCGATGATCCCTCCCCCCACAGCGTAGATGATAACAGACAGTAACAGTCCTATAAAGGGGTCCGGCAGTACGGTCGGTAAAAAAGCAAGTCCCACAAGCCCTGCGGCAGCAAAAATATGCGCCGCAACGATGGATACCCGGTAGCCGATTTTGTCGATGAGCTTGGTCGCAAGCAGGTCAACTATCAACTGCACAAGAAAGTTCACCGTGACCAACATCGTGATTTTATCCAGTGAAATCGCATAAGTGCTTTGAAAAGTCAGAAATAAAAGCGGAACAAAATTGTTCACAATGGCCTGCGTGATATACCCCACATAGCAGGCTTTCAGCGTATGGTTGTAGTTGCCCTTAATGCTCATGAAATCGTTATCCCCCAAAAAAACAGTTATGCTGCAGCCGCTTGAAATGAAATAACTGCAAACAAAAAGAAATCTATCACAAATGAGCTGTTCCGTCAATTGTTAATTTTTGATATTCTTGTATTTTTTGAAACCGCCTGCATAGCGGCCGGTAAAAACTGCCATAATAGTATCAATAAAACATGGAGGTGACAGCTTATGAGTCCAAAGGAATTATCGTATGTCGAAGACGCGCTCGGTCATGAGCAGTTTTGTATCACGCAATGCCAGGAGGCTTCGCAGAATCTGCAGGATCCGCAGCTGAAACAATGCGCGCAGAATATGCAGCAAAAGCATCAACAGATCTTTAACAATCTTTATAACTTGGTGTAAGGGGAGGAATGAAAATGGATGACAAATGTATCATGGAGAATATTCTCCTCGTGGAAAAAGGCGCCTGTGATCTGTACCTGCATGGTACGATAGAATCCGGCACCGCCAATGTGAATCAAACCTTCAGCGACGCTTTAAATCAGACTCTTTCCATGCAGAGCAATGTGTATCAGGAAATGAGTCAGCGCGGCTGGTACCAGGCCGAACAGGCGGAAAGCCAGAAAATGCAGAAGGTTAAAAATAAATTCAGCCCTCAGCAAATGGGGCAGGGCTCATAAAAGCGGCGGCGAAGGAGTTTCCTTCGCCGCTATTTCTATCCCTGTATTACAATACCTCTATTTTAAAAACAACCGGCTTATCCGAACACACGGTGTCCGTTTTGATGCGAAGCCCCTCTTCGCTGCGGCTCCACTGTGGCGTTTCATCATAACCCAGAACACGCACCGCCCGGACATCCGCCCCGAGAATGGCCGGGGCCTTTTCACTGCCGCTTCGAAGGGAACGAATGAGGATTTCACCGTTCTCGGGATAATGCAACGATGCGGCATAAATTCCACCATGCCCTGTAGTAAAGCGAAAATCCTCAGCGGTGAACACCTTGTCCTTGGCGTCGGTGAACTGGCCCTCAACGATCTCGGTGGGTCCTTCGGTGGCCACGCGCCATACCTTCGAACCGTAAACCGCTTCTCCGTTTGCCTTCAGCCATGCACCGATTTCCCGCAGTACGGCTGTGTCCTCCTCCCCGAAGCTGCCGTCTGCCTTCGGCCCCACATTGAGCAGCATACTGCCGTTTTTGCTGACCACATCCATCAGGTCACACAGAATATCCTTCGCCTTTTTATAGTCGTTGTTTTCCGTATAGCACCAGGAGTTTTTCGCTATGGCCGTGCAGGTCTGCCAAAAGAAGGGCTTCACATCGGCAAAGCCCCCGCGCTCCATATCCACCACTGCGCTGCCAAAGGGGTAGGCGTCAAATTTATAATTGATGGCAACCTGCATCCCCCACTCTTCGGCGCGGTTATAATAGTAGGCGGCAAACTTTTTAATATAGGGTTTTGCGGCATTGTGAATGATCCACCAGTCAAAATACAGGATATGCGGACGGTATTGATCCACAAGCTCGCAGGTGCGCAGCAGCCAGTCCTCCATAAACTCAGCTGTCGGTTCGGGTTTCGCACCCGTATCATGCTGGTTCTCTATGTTCTCCGCCGGCCAGTATAAATCGTTTCTGGGAAGCGGGTTTTGGAAGCCGCTGTCAAACGCCCGGCCGCCGCTCATGAAAAACCAATGCTCAATCCGGTGGCTGGAAGCACAGCTTTTCATATCCCGCTTTTCAAACTCGGTATAAAGCTCCCGTAAAATATCACGCTTCGGCCCGGTTTCATACGCATTCCAATGGGAGAGCCCGCTCTTATACATCTGATAACCGTCATGATGCTCGGCGACCGGCATCACATACTGCGCGCCCGCTTCGGCAAAAAGCTCCGCCCAGGCGGCGGGGTTAAATTTTTCCGCCGTAAACATCGGGATAAAATCCTTATAACCAAAGTCTTTATGAGGCCCGTATGTTTTGATATGGTGTTCATACTCCGGGCTGTCCTTCATGTACATATTACGCGGATACCATTCATTCGCATAGGCCGGTACAGAGTAAACGCCCCAGTGAATAAAAATACCAAATTTGGCCTCCCTATACCACTGCGGCACTTCAAACTGTGATAAGGATTCCCAGGTATCCTTATACTTTCCGTTCGCAATCACATTTTCAATTTCTTCCAGGCAACGTTTTTTGTCCATTTTACAACTCCATTCATAATAAATATTAAATCCCTGACGGATATCTCTACGGTAAAACTATCTGGAGGCTGTTGTTCAGCGCATATTCATACGACTTGCAAGAGCCTCGCTTATGTACAATTCAGGTCACGCAGTACATCCCAGGGAGTCAGCATACCAAGCAGTCTTTCATCCTGGTGCCCGGTCTGCGTGATAAAAATGACGGAAATACGCTTACCGCGTCCCGCCGGTTTGATGAATTTGTTGCGGGCAACCGTATAGCTGACGGACATTGGCAGAAAAATATAATTTTCCGGATGCTCTTCAATTTTCAAATGCGTCGCCATATCCTGCAAAGTGGTTTCCTTCGTAATATTCCGGCCGCCCTTTAAAACATACATAAAAATGGAGCCCTGGCTGAACACGCCGCAGAAGCGGCCTTCCTTCATAACAGGGACATGGGAAAATCCGTTCTTTTCCATAACTTCCATCAGGCGCAATACACGCTGGTTTAAATTGGCCTTCATCACCTGGTCGCCTTTCGTCGCATAATCGACGGCAAGCGGGGGCCTTCTGACATACTCCAGTATAGACTCCAACGCACGGACAATGGGCCCGGAGGGTTCAATGATGGGCAACCCCTCCAAATTGGCGTTATGCGTTAAGATATTTCGTATTTCACGGCATACATCCAATTCGTCCCGCATGGACGCGCTTTCTTCATCCCGCAGGAACTCAATGATCACACTGGAATACTTTCTGCGTGAATTCCGGTATTTATTTTCAAGCTCATCCTCAAGCTGCTTGTACAGGTCCAGAAACAGATCCGAATTTGACATCAAGCGTCACCGGCGGTTTTATAATAAACCGCTTGATTCCATTTCCTCCAGATTTTGAAGAAACTTCGCCGCGTCATTGCGAATGGCGGTTTTAAAATTATCCCGGAATCTGCGCAGCATTTTGATGTTGGTGATCAGCTCGTCCCGCTCCTGCTCCAGCTCTTCGACGATCCGCTTTTGATGGGAGGCGGAATTCACCGGCTGACCGGCTGCAGAATCCGGCTTTGGCTTTGGTTCTGGCTTCACTTCTTTCTGAGCCTTCGTAAGCCGGGAGGCTTCACGCTTCAGCTCCAGAATTTCCGCTTTCAGTTTTCCATTCTCATTTTTGAGCTCTTGTATCTCCGTTTTTAATATGCTGTTTTCATTTCTGAGCCCGTCATTTTGCCGGTTCCGCTCATCCGAACTCTTTTTCAGCTGTTCCTTCAGTTCGGTGTTTTCCCGTGTAAAGCGGTCAAACTCCACCAGCATTTCATCCAAAAATCCATCGACCTGAAAGGCGTCATACCATTTGCCCTTCGTCTTGAACTTGACCTCTTCCAATCGTTTCCGTATAGACTCCATGACAGTTTCCTCCGCCTCCTTATTTATTCAGCCAAAGGGCTAAATCCAGCAGCTCTTCTTTCGTGTAAAGCGTATGCAGCACCGACAGCAGCAGGTTTGTCGTCATATGCTCCGGCAGGCCCAATTGCGCAAGCAGCCTCTGTCTTTTTTGCCGGCTTTCCGGCTTTCCGGTGATCCCCCACTCATAGAGGTCGGCTTTCGTAATGTGCTTTTCTTTCGGCAGTCTTCGTTCGGGCTGCGGACGGATGCCTGCCTCTTGCAATACTTTTTCCAAAACAGCCGTTTCCATTCCCTCCACGCCAAGCTTTCCTTCTTTGGACACAAACCGTTTGCGTCGTTCCTTCCCAAGTATATCGGGAATATAGGCATGCTTTATCTGCGTCTTCGGGATGCAGGAGGACAATTTTCCCCGAATCATAAAGCCTGCGCTGTCGCTGTCCGTAAGCACAATGATCCCGTTCTTTTCCGCCAGCGTACGGATCAGCCGCATCTTCTCCTTGTCGCGAAAAATGCGGAAACCGCCCGTTTCAATAATAACGGCGTCTATCAGCCCTCCTAGACGGATTTTATCGTATTTCCCTTCTACTATAACAGCTTCTTTTAGCTTTATCAAGACGATTTTTCCCCCTTCGCCGCAAGCAGCAGCTTGGCAATCATCTCGTCCAAAAGAATGCGGGGAGATATCCGTGAGCTTTTAAGCGCCGCGTCCGTTTCAAGCAGTATGGACAAGCTCTTGCGAAGACCCTCAGCCGAGATGCCGCGGGCGTTCTTTTCCGCCTTGGAAAGCCGGAACTCCTTGCCGCGGTACTCCCCGTAGGAGGCTGGCCCCTTTATGCCCTTTCCGCTTTCCACCGACGCCCGCACACGGTACATGTCCGTATAAGCGCTGCCCAGCACCGCGACGATGACGATGGGCTCCGCCTTTGTCTGAAACAGCTGATCCATATGCAGATAGGCCTTTTCATAGTTCCCGGCAAGCAGCGCGTTTGACAGGATGAACGCGGTAGTTTCAATACTCTTTGATACGTTGCTTTCAATCATGTCTGACGTGATTTCCGCTCCGTCGGCATAGGCGCAAAGCTTCGCGTTTTCGTTGAGAAGGGTTTTGAGGTCATTCCCCGCATACTCCACCAGCTTTGCCGCGTTCTGCTTTGACAGGATACACCCGGCCTTCTGCGCGTCCTTGATCAGCACTCTTTGCAGCTCTGCCGGTGTTCTCCTGCCAAACTCCGTCACAGTCCCGTACTTTGCGGCGCTTTTCAGGAATTTCTTAAACTTCGCTGTCTTCATATTTTCCGCGGTAAGAGTGGGAAAGTAAAAGACCAGCGTTGTGCTTTCCGGAACTGAGGATATCAGCTCCTCCAGCTTGGAAAGTTCGGTTTTATCCTTTTCTTCTATATTAAAATCGGATACCGCCGTACACTTCCGCTCACTCATCAGCGGGAGCGCTTCGGCGGATTCGTCAATCTTATCCACGGTCGCAAGGTTGGTCAGCTCGTTGAGATTGAATTCCAGAAATGCCGTTCCGGCGGCCTTTTTGATCAGGCGCTTTGCCGCCCGGTTCATCAAATGTTTTTCATCGCCGTACAGCACATACAGGTTTTGTAAATCGTTTTGTTCCAGCTGTTTGCGCAGCCCGGCCTCGTCCAGTACCGGCATTATTCCTCACCCCTTATGTCCAGTGACCCGTCTTTCAGAAAATCCAGATAGGTCACACGGTTTTCGCATGTAAATATATACCCGGAAGAGACTTCCCGTATTGGTATTATTATATCATCACTTTGCAAAACAGTAAACGGAGAATTTACGCGGCTTTCCGCATGATTGGTCAACAAAATGTCACAGCTGCCCCCATTTGCGGCGCCGGTCTCCAGCACAACGCTTCTGCCGCTCACTGTGAAGCGCATCGTTCCTCCGGCACTGAGCTGCACGGAGAAACCGTTCATTGCTTCCAGCCGCATCCCCTCCTTATAAAATTCATAACGCGTGTCCCCCAAGGCCGCTCCCAGCTGCCTGTCCACATAAAACTCCTCCGGCAGGTAGACACAGCCCACCGAATATTTTTTTAGAATATCCATCAGGGCCTCTGTCACTTGGGGTTTGTCATCCCGGATAAAAACCGACGACACGGTATTGATATTTCTGCTTTGCAAAATACTGCTTGCCGCCGACGTGTTGTACCCGTCAAGGGACAATATGGCCGCTTCCTTGTCCTTCATGATCACAGCACAGCTGTCATCGCCCTGATCCGGTACGGCCAGGATTGTGCTGCCATCATACTTTACTGTATACAGCACCACAGACAGTATAATCATCATAACCGCGAACACAGGGGCCAAAATCTTTGTCATCCTTTCGGGCTTTCGCAGAATGAGGACGGCCAAAAGGCACAGCGCACCGCAAAGGGGCAACAAGGCATAAGTGCCGCCGGTGTTCAGCGAAAACACCGTCCACTGGGAAAGCCAGTCCGCAAGGTTCAGAATCAGGCGACAGAGCATACCGCACAGATAGATAAAAGGCTGTGCCAAAAGCTGAAGCACCGGGAAACTGAAAAGCAGCAGGGACAACACCGCCATATACATCATGACTGTACAGGGCAGTGACAGAAGCACCGTTGCAAACGGCCCCATCAGGGAAATATTTCCAAACAGATAAATCTGAAAAGGCAAAATAAAAACAGACGCTGAAATACCGGCGGCAAGGCCCGATGCCACGCTGTTCATCCTTTGTGAAAGCCGTGGGAACCGCAGAAAAGGCTTCATGATGATTCTCTGCAAGGGCGCGCTGAGCACAATAATCCCCATCGTAGCGAATACCGACAACAAATATCCGATGTCGCCGCCAATGAGCGGATTAGAAACGCACATGACAAAAATAGCGATGCCAAGGGAGTTCAGGCCGTCGGTCTCTCTGCCGAGCAGGTCGGCGGCAAGGAAAATAATCATCATGATCCCGCTGCGCAGTACAGAAACAGAAAGTCCGGAAAGCAGCATAAACCCAATTGTCGCGAGGATTGCAAGGGGATTTTTCACACGCCGCGGCAGCCGCAGCAGACTGAGAAACCCCAGGATGATACCGGAAACCATCGACATATGCAGGCCTGAGACCACCAGCAGATGAGTGATGCCGCTTTGGCGGAAGCTGTCATCCGTTTCGGGACTGATCCCGCTCCGGTCGCCCAGAAGCATGGCCCGCACCAGCGCAGCCTCCTTATCCGGCAGCATAACGCTCACATTCTCACTGAGTGCTTGACGCAGCCTTGCAAATGAAATGAGCAGGCTTCCCTCTGAGCCGTCCCGCACCTGGGCGTTATAGCTGCTTTGGTAACAGGACACCGGAATTCCCTTTGCCTCATAACTGCTTTTTGATGAAAAGCCAAAAGTATCGGAATAAGCATAGAACGTCACCTGCGTGCAAATCCGGTCCCCTGGCTCGCAGTAAAGCGCGGCGGACGCGGACATCCTTGTATGAAACGCTCCGATGTTCACGGCTTCGTCCTCTGCGAGAATCCGCTCCACCTCAAGTATGTAGTAAAACTTGCCGTATTGCTCTACCGGATAGTCCAAAACCCGTGCTTCAATCTGCGCGGTGATTCCCGCAAGCTCCGCCGCTGGCGCAACTTCCAGCCGCAGCTTCAGCTCGTACGCAAAAAATGCCAGCAGCACCGTGAGCAGTGCTGCCGACATCCTGAGATAGCCACGGAACGCCTCCCTTTTCTTCCACCATACAAGTATGACAAACACAGCCGCACAGAGAGCCATCAAGGCAATGCGCGCGGCCGTATCTAAAAATACTGAAAATATGAGCGCACAAAGCGCTGAAATTCCGATAACCGCAAAGGGCCGCTCCATTCCTATTTAAAGAAAAGAGGAAGGGATTCCAGAAACAGTATGTCGTCCCGGTCCTTTGCTTCTCCTTCGGCCAGCACACAGGCCTTGCCCACCACATCGCCGCCGATTCTGTGCAGCAGCTCCTCAATGGCCTGCAGGGATTCACCGGTGCTGATCACATCGTCCACAATCAAAATGCGCTTGCCCCTGAGGTTTTCACAGTCCTCCTGTGAAAGGTACAGCCGCTGCACATGCTCCGTTGTGATGGACTTCACATCCACATGGATGGGATTTGTCATATATGCTTTAATTCCCTTGCGCGCGACCACATAATTCCGGCAACCCACGCGGGCCATCTCATACGCCAGCGGAATCCCCTTGGACTCCGCCGTGACAATGACGTCATGCTGCGGGCATTTTTCAATGAGCGCTTCCGCGATTTTTTCCGTCAGCTCCACATCGCCGAACAGCACAAAGCCTGCGATGTCCATATGCTCGTTCAAGGGACAGATCGGCAGCTCCCGGTCGAGCCCCGCAATATTGATTTTGTAAACTTCACCCATAAACCCGAGCGCGATGATGTCATCGCCGCCCGTCACCTCCTTTATATTTTTGCCTGACGGCAGATCATTCCATAACTACAAAACATAGCACCTGCTTCAACTCCCCGCCGAAGCAAAGCCCTCCGCTTTCAAAGAACCTTCAGGGCGGGGCATTGCCATCGGCGCTGCCCGCGATCATCCCGGCGGCCATTTCATCTTTCTGCCGCCCAGCAGATGGAAATGCAGATGCTTTACGCTCTGCTCTGCATCCTCTCCGCTGTTGGTCACGATGCGAAAGCCGCCTTCAAGGTTCAGCTGCCTGGCTATTTCCGCACCCGCTTCAAAAACCGCGGCCACAAGCCCGCTGTTTTCCCCGTCGATATCCGCCGCGGAAACAATGTGCTCTTTGGGAATAATGAGTACATGCACCGGAGCCTGGGGCTCCATGTCGTTGAAGGCGTAGATAAGCTCATTCTCATACACCTTCGTCGAAGGAATCTCACCGTTTACGATTTTACAAAAAATACAGTCCATAAAGCACCATCCTTCTTTTTTATAGCATACTACACGGACACAGTACAACAAAAATCAAACTGCTAACCATGCGCTCTGTCATACTAATTTGCTCTGAATTTCTCTACGATATCCTTAACCGCCGTAAGGGCCGCTTCGATTTTGTCAGCATCTTTTGCGCCTGCCATCGCAAAATCGGGCCTACCTCCGCCGTTGCCTCCTGTCATGATGGCCACCTCCTTCACCAGCTGTCCGGCCTTAATGCCAAGCTTCTGCGCCGCCGAGCTTGCCGTGGCGACGATACTGGCCCTGCCTTCACTGACGCCTGCCAAAACGGCGATGACCGGTTCTGTGTGTCCCTTAATCACATCGCACATGCTCTTCAGCGCATCGGTACCTGTTCCGGAGAAAAACGCCGTAATGATCTTGATGCCGTCAATTTCCGGCGCGTGTTCAAACAGGCCTTCGATGCGGCTCGCCGCCATGCGGGCATGCAGCTTTTCCAGCTCTCTGTCCTTTTCGTGAAGCTCCGTCATGACCTGCTCGGCACGCAGCTGCATTTCATGGTAGTTCCCCGCTTTCAGCGCATGCGCGGTGCTGAGAATCAGGCCTTGCTGGTCGTCAAGCTGCCTGAGTATGCCCGTTCCTGTCACGCCTTCAATCCGCCGCACGCCCGCGGCCACAGAGGACTCGGAGATGATTTTAAAAAGGCCCAGCCTTGCGGTATTGTCCATATGCGTTCCGCCGCACAGTTCCTTGGAAACCTCACCAATGGATACCACACGCACCACATCGCCGTATTTCTCGCCGAACAGCGCCATAGCCCCCATACTGCGCGCTTCATCGATAGACATTTCCCGTGCGCTTACCGGAATGGCCTCTAATATGGCCCCGTTGACCAGCCATTCCGTTTGTGAGACCTCCTCAGGCGTCATGGCGGCAAAATGAGTGAAGTCGAAGCGTACACGGTTGTCGTCCACAAGCTGTCCCGCCTGTGCCACATGGGTCCCCAGAACCTTTTGCAGCGCTGCCTGCAGCAGATGGGCCGCCGTATGATTGCGCATGATTGCCTGTCGGCGCACAGCATCCACTTTGACCTTTGCCTCATAGCCTGCAGTCAGTATTCCCTCGGAAACAACCGCGCGGTGCAGATAGACGCCGGTGGTGGTCTTCGTGACAGCGGTCACGGTGCAAACCGCTTCCTTCGTTTCAATTACACCGGTATCGGCCACCTGTCCGCCGCTGTGCGCATAGAAAGGAGTTTTATCCAGCATGACGGTGACTTCCTCACCATTTCCGGCGGCCTGTATGCTCTCTGCGCCACGGACAATGCGCAGTATTTTCGCATCGCTGTTCAAAACCTGATAGCCCTCAAATACGGTCTCGGGCAGTCCCTCCGCCGTATCGTCCTCGCCTTCCCACGCATCCGCGCCGGCGTTTTTGCGGGCGCTACGCGCGCGTTCCCGCTGCAGGCGCATCAGCTCCTGAAAACGCTCTTCGTCCACCTGCAGACCGCGCTCCGCGAGAATTTCCTTTGTCAGGTCCAGCGGAAATCCGTAGGTATCGTTGAGCAGGAACGCATGGTCCCCGGAGAACAATTTTTCCCTCATCTTTTCCACAAAGCTGCCGAGCATGCTCAGCCCCTGGTCAATGGTTCGTGCAAAGCTCTCCTCCTCATTCTGAACGATCCGGCAAATCATTTCACACTTGTCCGAAAGATCCGGGTAGGCCGCTTCATTCTCGCGGATGATCACTTCCACAATATCCTTCAGAAACACATCGTGCATTTGGAGCAGCCTGCCATGCCTTGCCGCGCGCCGAAGCAGCCGCCGCAGCACATAGCCGCGCCCCTCATTGGAAGCCAGCACGCCGTCGCCCACCATAAAGGTAATGCTGCGCATATGGTCCGTGATGATCTTCAAGGAAACATCCTTTCTCGGGTCATCGGCATAATGGATGCCCGAAAGCTCCTCCACTTTTCTCATGATATTCCGCATCGTATCGATTAAGAAAACATTGTCCACGTTTTGCAGTACAGTGGAAAGGCGTTCCAGTCCCATCCCGAAGTCAATGTTGGGTTTTGCTATGGGTGTGTAGGCGCCCTTGCCGTCCGACTCAAACTGTGTAAACACGATGTTGCCGATTTCCACAAAGCGGTCACAGTCGCAGCCCGCGGCACAGCCGGGTTTTCCGCAGCCGTTTTCCTCGCCGCGGTCGAAATACAGCTCCGAGCAAGGACCGCAGGGTCCGGCGCCATGCTCCCAGAAGTTGTCTTCTTTTCCCAGGCGCACCATATGCGACGGGTCGACGCCGATATCCCTTGTCCAGATATCATACGCCTCGTCATCTTCAAGGTACACGGAAATATGCAGTAAATCCCTTGGGATTTGCAGCGTCTCGGTAAAAAACTCCCAGGCCCACGGAATAGCCTGCTTTTTGAAATAATCGCCAAAGGAAAAGTTTCCCAGCATTTCAAAATAGGTCAGATGCCTTGAAGTGATTCCCACATTTTCAATATCGGTGTTGCGGATACATTTCTGGCAGGTCGTCACGCGCTTGCTCGGCGGCGTCTGCTCGCCTACAAAAAATTTTTTCATCGGGGCCATGCCGGAGTTGATCAGCAGCAGGCTGTTGTCGTCCTTCGGCACCAGCGGATAACTCGGCAGCCGGTAATGCCCCTTCGATTCGAAAAACGCCAGAAACGCTTCCCTGATTTCATTTACGCCCATCCATTTCATATTGTTTCCTCCAAAATAAATAGCCTTCATCCCCTTGAAAGGGACGAAGGCCAATCAGCTTCCGTGGTACCACCCAAATTGCGTAAAACTACGCCGCTTTTGTGCCGTTAACGCCGGCCTACGCGCCTGCTCATCGCCGCGCTGTGCTTTGATGGGGTGGCCTGGCCGATTCTCGCACAGCGGTTTGCACCTGCCACCGCCTCTCTGTTACTGCTAAAAAATCCGCATCTTCCCCGCACATGATTTTACCTGTGATTATTATATTCCTGTTAGGCCGTCCTTGTCAAGTATAAAACCGCTTTTTCGCGCTTATATTGCCGTATTCCGGTTTATCCCTTTGTAAATGCTCTTCATACAGGATGCCGGTACCAGCAAGGAAGAATTCTTATCGCCGGAGCCTGCACCGAAAAAGAATCCTAAGATTTTTTTGCATACCGGGCATAACCGGTTTCAATCAGTATGCATATCCGCAGATAAATTCCGAAATCTCCTTAAAAACCTCCGCGGCCGCGCCCTCGTCCGTTACCGTGGATTCCCGCAGTACGGTTATACCGTAACGGGGTCCGCTGTCGTCACAGATATAACCGGTATACCAGAAATGATTGAGTTCGTCTTTACCCTCAAATACACCTGTCTGCGCCGTCCCGGTCTTCGCTCCCGCCGTTATCCCATTCGGTGAGCCGCCTGAAGCCGTACCGCTTTTTACAGCCGCTTCCATATAGTCCTGCAGTACCAGAGCCGTGGAACGCTTCATGACCTGCGTTTTTTTTGTCTGTGCTGAGTAGTCGCTGGAAACAAAGCGGTGATCGGCGTCGACCGTCCCCGCAATCACCTTGGGCTCCGTATATTGCCCGCCCGACGCGATGGTATTGACCATCCCTGCAATCTGCAGCGGTGTGGCGGTGAGCTCTCCCTGACCAAAGGAAAAATTCGCCAGTGCCCGCAGACTGCTCAGGTCTTTGATTGCCGGCAGCGTTCCGGGCTGAGATATCAGATCCTTTCCCAGCTCAATGCTTCGGGCAAAGCCCAAATTGTAAGCCATCGCCAGCACGTTTTCCGCCCCCATAGCCCTTGCAGCGCCGATGAAATAGCAATTACAGGATTTTTTAATAGCGCCTTCCAAGTCGACGGTTCCATGTGCCTTGCCTGCATAACAGCTGAAGCTAAGGCCGTTTACCTCCACTGAACCAAGACAGGTGTATTCATAGCCTGCCGCGTCCAGCTCCAATTCCTGTGCCGCCACGGCCAGTTTAAAGACGGAACCCGGGATATAAGCCTGCATCGTCCGGTTGACAAGAGGCGCGCCTTCATCATCTGCAACATCGCTGAGGGTATGCGGTGAATAACCCGGAACACTGACCATCGCCCGCACCTCGCAGTTTGGCACCTCCGTCACCACCACCGCACCGGCAGACAGTTTCTGCGCCGCATTTTCCGCAAATTCCTGCAGGGCACGGTCAATGGTCAGCACAACGCCCGCGTCGCTGCTTTGTGTCGTATCGGTCACCACCCGCTCATCCCCGGCAATCACTCTGCCCAGAGCGTCGACACGGTAATCGACACGGATCGACCCGCTTTGGTTTTTGAGTACGTCATTCATGGCTTTCTCAATTCCCGCGGCGCCTTCTCCCTCACTGTCAAGATAGCCGATCAAATGGGCCGCAGGCTGGTTTTCGCTGTACCGTTCGGAGACTTCAAATATATCGATTCCATCGTACTCAATCCGCTCCGTCAATTCCATGAGAAAGGGCTTGCCGTTTTCCAGCTTCGACGCCAAAAACGACCGCTCCTCCTCTCCCATCTGCGCGCTGAGGTAGCCGATGGTTTCAATGGTCGGCGCCACCGCAGCCACAAGCCTTGTTTCCTGGTCCACAAGTGGATTCATATTGCAGTCGTAAATCATGCCGCGGCTGGATGTGACCATCATGGTATATTTGCTCTGGCTTACCGCCGCATAAACATATTCAGGTTCCTTCGCAATACTGTAGATCGACCCGGTCGCAATTACTAAAAATAAAAACAGACCGGCTAAAGTCACATAAGCACGTTTTTTCATGCTAACCTCCATGCGGTACTTTCCGCACAAAAACCTGATG
>Ga0153939_1000128_pt1 | contig 25639 bp, 19 predicted proteins | sample TSNJ023MetaG_FD_104734 | JGI IMG/M metagenome (GOLD analysis project Ga0153939, IMG submission 104734) | Attine ant fungus gardens microbial communities from New Jersey, USA - TSNJ023 MetaG | ecosystem: Host-associated > Fungi > Mycelium > Unclassified | place: USA: New Jersey, Brendan T. Byrne... | reverse complement strand
TGCACACCAAGACACCCGCCACATTGTTGGCCCGCAGCATGTAAAACAGTTCCTTTTCCCGTCCGGGATGGCCATTGGAGGTACACAGCAGCAGCTTGTATTCCTGGAGATAGCAGGCTTCTTCAATCGCGTCGGTCAGCATGCCGAAAAACGGATGTCCGATATACGGTACAATGAGCCCGATCAGATGGCTGTTTTTATTGGACAGGGACCGGGCCATTTCGTTGGGAAAATAGTTAAGCTCCTTCATTGCCTTAAAAACCTTGTTTTTTGTTTTCTGGCTAATTGCCCCCCGGTTATTCAAAACCCGAGAAACCGTTGTGATTGAAACACCCACCTTATTTGCGACATCCTTCAGCGTTGCCATCTATTCCCCTCCAAATAAAAACATTTTACTATCGTTCCGAATTAAAATTAACATAAATCCGAACCAGTGTCAAGAAAGAACGCAAATGTTTTCTTCATGTCATGAGGACAGTCAGCGAAACAAACAGCCCGCAAAATCCCGCAGACACATGCGCCAGACATTCCATTCATGCTCCCCGGAATAAATTTTTACCACATGGGCCGGACAGTCCCTTGGTGAAAGTCCCTTTTCCTCAAACAGCGCGCTGTCGGCGTCAAACCGTTCCCGCGCAACAAAATCCCTGTCGCCGTTTGCACGGAAAAACAGTTTATAATGGGACCGGAATGTCTCGGCATCCTCCAACTCCTTCAAATGGCTGTTATCGGACTGCATCACACCGAATGAAGCGACAAAGCCGCTGAACACACCCGCATATGCGAACAACTCGGGATGCCTCAGTGTGACAAGGCTTGTCTGCAAGGAACCCATTGACAAACCGGCCATTCCTCTGTTCCACTTGTCTGTTTTGACACGATAGGTTTTCTCGATGAACGGGATGCAGTCCTCTATGAGCAGCTGTTCGATTTTCTTTGTATCCAGCACGCGCAAACCGTCACAGGCGCTTTGCACCATGCCGTTATTCATGACGACGATGAACGGAACGCAGTCTCCGGCGGCAATCAGGTTATCCAAGATAAAATTGGCCTTCCCCTGATGGACCCAGCATTGTTCGTTTTCTCCATGCCCGTGCTGCAGATACAACACCGGATAGACCTGTTCGGTATCCTTCATATAGCCGGGCGGGGTATAAACAAGACAGCTTTTATAGCTGTTTGCCGCTCCGGAGTAATAATACTCCTGAACCACCGAGCCATGCGGTACATCCTTCACATGATAAAAGTCATTGCCGGGCTGCGGAACATCGATGTAGTTGATGGGCCGTGAAGCGCCAAAGCCCACCGGCGCCATCGGATTTAACACCTCGGCCCCGTCCAGGGAGAACAGCACAGGGCAAAAGCCTCCATTTTTTATCTCCACTTCCGCACTCCATAGCGGGCCGTCCCGTTCCAATGAGCATTCTTCTCCCTGTATCAGGGCGGAAACACGGTTTGCATCCGGCGCGTAAAAATTCAAACGGATACGGTTACCGCCAAGCAGCCTGATGCCGGGCGGGATCAGGCTGTCGCTTTCTGTGAACAGCGCGGTACCGGCCGCCGCACCCAAAGGCAACTGCGGGTCAAAGCTGACGGACGTTTCCAAAGCGGCGGCATTGATTCCCGCCTGTGAGTAATATTGTTCCTTTTTCTCCATTTTTTTCTCCTTCATATTCTTAGGCGACATGTCGTCTATTCATGCCAGATACTTTTCAGCGGATACAGCTCCAGACTGACCGATACCGAGGGATGCAGCGCCAATACCCTTATTTCGATGTTATTCGGGTCCGGTACAGTGTTCAGCACGGTGTTAAACAGGCCGTTTTCCGTATAGATTTCAATGGAAGCGCGGTCGGTTATGACGCGAAAACCAAAAAATCCTTTTCCGCCTGGTACATAAAAACAGCCGTTCGGCAGGAAAAGCTGTTCTTTTACGGGGTCAAATACAATCAACACACCCCGCACCGATACCGCAATCAAATCGCCGCTGTCCCCTTCAAACCCAAATGAGATGTCCATACATTCGGCAAGGTATTCTTTGGGGATGCGTTCCAAATCCTCAAGTCCCCTGTTTTTGAGGACAAATCCCTTTTTTCTCATGATTTCCACTTCCTTTGCAGGGAGCACAGACAGTCGGGGCCCCTCTGCCGTACTGACAAGCTTCAGTTCATCCGGCAGGCTTGCGCAGCTTACAAAGGGCATCCCCGGTATCCGCGTACGGATCCATGCCTGCTGAACCACCCGGCCGCCGGGCAGACCGAAATACGTCTGCGCGGCATAGCTGCCCGCCACGCGCAGTGTGTCGCTGTAAGCGGATACCGCCATGTGGGACGGTCCGCGTATCACACCGGTTTCCGCATGGAATTCCCTTTTTTTAATATGCCCGACGACATAGTTGTCCGTCGACCCCCACAGCACCCATTTTTTATTATTTTCATCACCATCAATGGGCAGGCAAAAAATATCCGGACACTCGGCGCTGCCGCCGATTTCTATGATTTGACCCTGCTCCCACTGCAGCAGGTTTTCCGAATACAGCAGCATATACCGGCTGTTGTCGAGAAAAATTGCCATGACCCAATATCCGTCATCATGCCAAACCACCTTGGGGTCACGGTTGTAGAAGACAATATGAGGCACCACCGGATTTTTTTCATATTTCTGAAAAGTGAGGCCACCATCCGTACTGACGGCCACGGCAATTTCAAAAGCACGGCCTTTTCCGAACCGCGATTTACTACCCGCGGTGGTGTAGAAGAGAAAAACCGGCGGAATATCCTCTTTGCCCATGCCGGAACTGTTTGTATAATCCACAGCCGCACTGCCGGAATACATCCGGCCGCTTTCATCCGGCAGCAGCGCATAGGGCAGCTCGCGCCAATGGACCAAATCAGAGCTGACCGCATGCAGCCAATGGGTATTGCCCACAGACAGGCCGTACGGGTTGAGTTGAGCAAAGTAATGATATTCCCCGTTATAATAAAAAAGCCCATTCGGGTCATTCATAAAACCATGCATGGGTGTAAAATGAATTTGCGGCCGCCCGATTTCATGATACAGCGTTTTTTCATCCTTCAGCTGATCGCTCAATTCCAGCAGCTCCAAAAGGGACTCATCACCATTTTCCAATCGCAGCTCCAATTCCTCCCCCCGGTATGTATGAAGATACACGGGGCTCCAGAAGCGGGGTTCACGGCTGAGAAGCACCTCATATTCCTGAAGGAGCCGGCCACCTTTATACATACCGAGATACTGCAGCGTTTCATCCGGTACACGCCAATGATCATCCGCTGCCACCGGAATCAGCAGATATCGTTTTTCAACTGTAATTTTCCTGCTTTGCATTCGCTCTCCTTCTCAATCTGAACAAAACTTTCCTCTTATTTATCACATTTTTATATGTTCAGTATAGTCTTAGGGGAGATAATTGTCAATCGTTTTCATTATGCTTTTATAGATTTTTCTGCATTTTACTGCTGTTTCATTTTCGATTTCATCCTCATCCGGACAATATTTACGCAAACGTTAACTATATTCTTTCCAATTACTTTTTCAGGAACAGCCCGATCGATCCTTGACAACAATCAGCTACATGCAATGATCTTTTCAGCCAAGTATAGACGCCACAAAAAAGGCTGACACAACACATGTCAGCCTTTTTCGTTTTGATCCTTGCCTTATTTATTTCTGCCAGCGCTTCAGCTTGGGAAAGATTTCCATCATGGCGCTTCTGGCTTCTTCCTCATTGTTCCAGGGGTTGCCTCCCAGGCAGTGAGGGATACAGCTTTCGATCATTTCTTCCATTGTTTCATCTGTTGTAAATTTGCCGCCGGCAAAACAATATTGGCAATAATCGGTATTCTTGCCGCCATCGGGGTTTTTGGCGAAATCTTCTTCCTTCATAAGCGGCATACCACAGCTCTGACAAAAAATCATTTTTTCCATTTTTCGCTCCTCTGTTTTTTCTTTAGTATAACCCATATAATATGACACCATCTTGTCCTATTATAAATAATTCTTTAATGACTTCTGAAGCTTCTCCATGATACGCTCCTTGATATGCGGCGGCTCCAAAACTTCCGCGCATTCACCAAAGGACAGTATAAAACTGTAAACCCACTCATCCTCCGGCCAAAACGCCGTAACAAGAAAGCTGCCGTCCGGTAATTTTTCGATATGCTCCTCGCTGAATTCATCATAAATCCGGAATGTCATCTCGGAAGAAACTTTCAGCTTCAGCAGGATATCCTGTTTTGACGGTACGGCCTCTGTTTCGCCCCCGGTCATGGCGGCCAATAAATCCCTTTTTGGGTAAACCGTATCGGTCAGCACCGGGTTCAGCATGCGCGAAAGCCTAAACAAGCGCATGTCTTTCCGAATCATGCAATATCCCTTCACATACCATGCGCGGTGCTTAAACCATAGCTGAACCGGTTCGAAAAGGCGATGCGTCTTGACCCCGCCGCTGCTGTAATAGTCAAACTCCACAACACGCTTTTCCAGAATGCCCGTTTTAAGTATTTCAAACAAATTGCCGTTGCGATAGCTCCAATCGGAAAAATCCACTTCCAGCCACAGGGTGGCATCCTTTTGAAACAGGGATGAAAGCTTTTTCAGTATATCCCCGGTATCCACCGCCTTAACTGCCGACAGCCCATGCAGTGCGAAGAGGATTTCGCTCTGCTCCTTCTCGCTGAGGAGGGATTTGTCCAGTACAAAATCCTCCATCAAATGAATTCCGCCGCCCTTCCCCTTACTGGTGTATACGGGAATGCCCGCCAGTGACAGATTATCGATATCGCGGTAAATGGTTCGCTGCGACACCTCAAAGCGCTCGGCCAGTTCCTTTGCGGTAACGGTGCTTTTATTCATCAGAATATAGATTATTTCAAATAAACGGTTCATTTGCATTGCGATCACCCAAGAAGAATATAACACAAATAACTGACAGATGCACGTAATATTCGGATCATACGGTCAAGGAAGTTTCATGCGAAGACAAGACCCGGCGGCATCGAAAACCGCTGCGGTCTGTTCAGAACTCATCTCTTTTTTATTGCAAACCATAATTCTATATAACCGCGGTCACCGTCTCCGCCATAAAGCTCAAAGTCAAGGCCACCTGCCTGCTCGTATTCCGAAGCCGGTAACCACTCTGAAAAAAAGCGTTTATAAAGCGTTTCGATCACATTATCAAAATCTGCCCATGCATATGGCCCGGACGGGAAAATGGCCCATGTATGGGAGGGCACGGTCACCACTGTATAACCTGCAGTGCGGCTTTCCTGCCCCCTAAAGCTCCCCAGTAAATAGGGGAAGGTTCCCTCCCCTGTATCGCGGTAGCTGCAAAAGCCATGCACCTTGCACAGGCTCTGCGGCACAAAGGCCGGCAGCGGACCGGCATCCTCAGCGAGCCTGTCATATCTTCCGTCCGCCTGCGCGTTTTCCCACAACATTTTGGGCGTATGATCGCCCTGGCGGCTTTCGTCACTGATGAAAACCCCTTCAATGCCAAAAATTTCAAAAGATTCTTTTTTTTCAATACGATAATCCATGCTTTTCTCTCCCTTGATAGAAATCTGAAAGGAGATGCGCGGATACGCCTTCAGTGTAACGCCGGACTCCCGCGCCATTTTCGGCGTCATGCCATGCAGCGTGCTGAATGCCCGTGCGAACGACACCGGCGAATCATAACCATAACGCAGCGCAATATCGAGCACCCGGTCACGGGTACCCTGCAGATCCATTGCCGCTTGTGTCAGCCGCCTGCGGCGTATGTATTCCGCAAGGGTAACGTCTGCAACAAAGGTAAACATGCGCTGAAAATTGAATGAGGATGTACAGGCAAGCCGCCCGAGCTCTTCAAGATCAATTTCGCCTGTGAGATTGCTCTCGATATAGTCCAGCGCGCGGTTCAGCCTTGCCGGCATGTCAGGTAATTGACTCATGGCATCTCCTCCTTTCGCCCCTATCATAACAAAACAGAGCGGCTCTTTCGCAACAATCCCTGCAGGATTCTGTTTGCTTCAGCGCTCTCTGTAGTGCCAGAAATAAAGCCCGTAAAGAATCAGCGCAAGGGAAACGATGATGGCACAGACAGCAGCGGAAATCGCAACTGTCTCATTTCCCAGTGGGCCTGCGATCATGCTGATCAAAATCGCTATGGCGTCGCAGACCAGCAGCAGCAGATACATTCTTTTTTCTGTGGTTGTCATAGTCGTTCTCCTCTCAAACCGAACCTCAATCCGATAGCCTCAGTCTTTCAAAGATATTATTCTCAAGCAGGTCCTTTAAAATTCCGCTGCTGAGGCGGCGCATTACTTCCTCCCGCCCGGCCCAGCAATAATCCATATGCTCCCCGCTTAAAATCACCTCACTCGAATCGGCCGTGCAGGCATAGGTCAAAAGAAAAATCTGCCTAGTGGGATTCGTGAAAAAAGTGGTTGCATAAAGCAAATCCCCCACTTGCACCGACAAGCCGGCTTCTTCTTTAACCTCACGCCGCAATGCTTCCTGCATTGTTTCTCCGAACTCGATCTTTCCGCCCACGCCCTCCCATACGCCGGGATCGATATCATCCTGTAAAGACCGGCGCAGCAGCAGCATTTTTTGATTGCAAAGCACAATTCCCTTCACAACGGGAACCATGCCGGTACCGTCTTTCATGCTTTTTTATCCCCCTTTTCTACAGCAAGTAAATTGCTCAGCTGCGCGAAATTTTCCATTGTCATGCGTTCCGCACGTATGGTTTCGGAAAGTCCACACTCCCTGAGCGTATCGGCAAGCACTGTTTTTTCATAGGGCAGCGAGGATGAAACAGAATTCACAAGGGTTTTGCGGCGCTTGCCGAAAGCGGCTTTGACAAGGCGGAAAAACAGTCCCTCATCCGTCACGTTGACAGGAGGCGTACGCAGCATATTCAGGCGGATCACAGCGGAATCCACATTCGGCGGCGGCATAAAGGAGCTGCGCCCCACATCAAACAGAATCTCGGGCCTGCAGCGATAATGCACCCCCACACTCACCGCACCGCATTCGCGGGAACCGGGAAGCGCGCACAGTCTCCTGGCCGCTTCCTTCTGCACCATGACGGTGATTGTGCGAAGCGGCAGGCCGCTTTCCAAAAGGTGCATAATCACCGGGGAGGTGATATAATACGGCAGGTTTGCACAGACGCAGAATTCCTGTCCCGCAAATTGTTCACCGCAAAGGCCCATCAAATCAATTTTCAGTATATCTCCCAAAATGATCGATATATTACCATATTCGGCAAGTGTCTCCTTTAATACCGGCAGCAGGTGTTTGTCCAGCTCGACACTGACCACCTTCTGCGCGCGTTTTGCCAGTTCAGCCGTCAGCACACCGACGCCGGGGCCGATTTCCAGTACGCCGGTGTTCTGATCCGCACCGCACATTTCAGCCATTCGCGGACAGACGGAGCCATTGATCAGAAAGTTCTGCCCCAATGTTTTTGACAAATGAAACCCGTGCCGCTGTAAAATCTCACTGATGTCCGAGGGGCTTGACAGGTTATACAAATCACTACGCTCCTTTATTTACCCGATAAATCTGTATTCCATCTTTTTCATAAATGCATTCAAACAACTGCGCAATCGCCTCGCCGTCCACTTCATAGGCATGAAGCTCAAAGCTGCTGAGCATAATATAATCCACACGGTATTTTTCATAGAGGTACAGGGACGCCGCGGGCTGCTCATACATGCTGCGTACAGCGGATTCATTCGTCTGATAATGCAGCCCGTGAAAATACAGATACGATGCGGAACCGCACACGACATTCCGGCCGGAAAGCGCCGCAATCTCATTATTATGCCTTGTATTCGTAAGAAAAGTCGCGTCCGGCTCCAGCGTTTCGGTAAACTGAACCGCATCAAGCGCCGAATGGCCGTACAGCTCGTATTTTGAGACAAACTCCCGGCCGATGGTCAGGATTGCCGACGTTACCGACAGGGTCAATATGACCGATGCCGTCACGACCCTTGCGGGCTTGCTGCGGATTTTTTTCAGCACCTCTATCAGGAAATCGGCGCTGAGAATACAAATAAAGACGAACGCCGGATACAGCAGCTTGTTATTGTCGTAGTCATTTGGCTGAAATTGTATAAACTCGGCAAGAAACCAAGCGAGCAGCGCCGGTGTGAAGCGGGCAAAATCCCGCCCTTTCATGAAAACCAATGCCGGGATCACCAGCAGCAGGGCCATTCCGAGATTTTTGAAATAGAACCACAAATAGCCCTCGTCCTGGTTCACCCAACCAAAATTCCCCTGTATGAAGCCCTGCGCGCCGGTCCTCGAAAAGGTCCAGTAAAAAAGCTGCGGCAGTGCGAATATACATACAATAAGCAGCAGGGCTCCCCAAGTCTTGAGCAGCTCCCTGAAACCGCCGCGCTGAATCCACAATGCGGTCAGCGCAAGCAGCGTCAGCACGGCCGCCGCTGCGCCTGCAACACCGATATACAGTATCATGCTGCTGTTCTCCAGCCGCATGCTGTATACGATGGGCTTTGCGATACACATTGCCATCAGCCCCGAAAAAAGCGTCATTTTCACCAGAAACAGTGCTTTCCCGGTTTTCGGCTTCCACAGGCGTCTTTGAAGCCAGATAATCATCCAGAAAACGCACAAAATCGCAGCAAACAGGAAGGAATGGGTATGAATCATCGGCAACGCGGCGCAAAGCAGTCCAGCTAGGGGAAAATACCGCTTTTCCTCTTCAAAAACGGCCCTGTAGAGCAGATAAAAAATCGCAAAAAGAACCGCCCAGCCGAAGAGCGAAGCACGCTGCGGCAGCAGTATATCCACGAGAACGTTGACCCAGCGAATGTTCTCATAATACAAGTTTGTGGGTGTCTCGTAAAATTCATACAAAATGCGTGAAAGCCCACCCTTATGAAGAAAATAGACAAAGCCGAAGCCGCCGTTCAAAAAGAAGAGGATAAAAGCCGTAAGGGTTTTCACCCTGCTTTTCAGCCAGCGGCAGGCAAAAGCGTAGAACCCGCCGAGCACAGCCGCGCACGCGGCGAACATAGGCAGTACATAGGCGGCCTTCAGCGGGGCCCCCAGCAAATAGAGGGACGACGAAATGCTGTCGGACAAAAAGGGATAGGAAAGGCGGTTTCCCGGCAAAATCGAATAGTCCGGAGGAAAATCCCCTTGGGTAGCAATGCTTGTGATAAAGCTCAAATGCATGCTCATATCGCCATAGGTAGCCTGACTGGAATAAACAACATCGTCCCATTCAAAGCCATGCAGCACAAGCAGACAAAAAATACCCCAGACGGCGAAAACAAACAGCAGTCCCGGATGGGACTTCAGGCGCTTCAATTCGGGCAGAAGGCCATAAGGCTCAAGCATGTTTTTCCGGCGCAGTACAAATACCCCCGCGGCTGCGAGCATAACGGCGAGGACTCCGGCCAGTATATGCGCTGTAAGCGTAAAGCCGAAGAAAAACGCAAACAAAAGAGGCAGCCACTGTAAAAGCACGATGCCGAACACGCAGCCAATGCACAGCATCACTGCCATATTTTCCTTTTTATGAAGGAACGCGCAGGCAAGGATGATCCCGGCCGATAGAAACAGAAAAAAATACAGACAGGCCGTAAGCAGCCCCATAAAATCCCCACGCACCGGCTCACCCCCACGCATGCTATTATTCTACCATTTCAGACAGAAAAAGTAAACGTTCTTGAGGGCAAATAAATGATGTTCCTCCGGGGCCAGCCGAAACAGACGGACGCGGCAACGTCTTCCGGCCTGCAATCCAAATAAACGGCATATATTCTCATAATGCTTGTCAAACCCGGATGAACCCGATATAATTGTGTCAGGAAAGTGAGAAAAGGAGTGGATCCATTGGAACGGCGTGACAAGGTCAACTACTATCTGGACCTGGCTGAAACCGTATCGCAGCGGGGAACTTGCCTGCGCAGGCTGTACGGCGCGGTCATTGTAAAAAATGACGAGGTTGTGTCCACAGGATATGTCGGTGCGCCCAGAGGGAGAAAAAACTGTTCGGACATCGGCTACTGCCAGCGCACAAAGCTGAATATTCCCAGAGGGGAGCGCTATGAACTCTGCCGCAGCGTACACGCGGAGGCCAACGCCATCATCAGCGCGTCCAGAAAGGATATGCTCGGCAGCACCTTGTATCTTGTGGGCAAGGAGGCCGAGGGCGGCGAATATATTAAGGACGCCTCCTGTTGTTCGATGTGCAAGCGTATGGTGATCAATGCCGGGATTGAGTATGTGGTGATACGGGACGAAAAAAACCGCTACCGCGTCATCGACATTTCGGACTGGATCGAAAACGATGAATCTACCGAAGGGATTTTAGGATATTAAGCGTTCCCAATACAACAAGCTAAATGAAAAGTGCCCCGCCTTCCGGATTTTTAAGGAGGGCGGAGCGTTTTTCGGGTATAGCAGGAAGAAATGACAAAAAATATTAATATGTCTTTAAAAATGCCGCTCAAACGGTACAGACGGCATTTTTAGTTTAAAGCAAGCGGCACACCGCACCGGACAAAATTATGAATATCCGTGCTCAATCCTCTGTACGCAGCACCTTTAAAAAAGCCTCTCCGTATTTTGAAAGCTTCGCCTTGCCAACCCCGGAGACCTCTGAGAATTCACTGAGATTTTTTGGTTCCTTCCGGCACATATCCCGCAGTGTGGCGTCGCTGAATATGAAATAAGCCGGCACATGTTCGTTTGTGGCAATTTTAGTGCGCAGTGCCCGCAGCTTCTCGAACAGCCCCTGATCGATGGGCAGCCCGTCGTCCGGCAGTCGTTTCGCCTTTTTCTTCGCCTCCGGCTTTTCCTCCCGCGGCAGCTTCACGATGACGCGGCCATCTTCGTTTATCACATCCCCGCAAAGCTCCGTAAGGGCCAGCACCGGATATTCACTGCCCAGCATCATGAGATACCCCCGCTCAATGAGGTTTTCAAGCAGCGTGTGCAGGCGGCGTGTGGTCATTCCTTTCAGCCTTCCGTAGCTCTGTAGCGTTTGCAGGCCCAACTGCTCGATGCGCTGGTTGCGGCTGCCGGTGAGAATCGATGCCACCATGCTTTTTCCCAGCGGCCGGCGCTTGTCTTGCAGCTGCCGGACGCACGCAAAGACCTCCCGCGCCTCGTCCGTTATATCCAGCTGCTCAAAATGCGTGTCACAGTTGCCGCAGTCCTCACATACCAGCGGGGAGCTTTCGCCGAAGTAGCGCAGCAGAAAATGTCGCAGGCAGTCTCTTGTCGTCGCATAAAAGGTCATTTGCCGCAGCAGCTCCAGATTATTTTCTATCATCCTGTCACGGTCCTCACCCTCATCGGCCTCGCTTTGGCGGATGAGAAACTGGTTCAGCGGCACATCCTGCGCACTGTACAGCAGCATACAGAAGGCAGGGTCCCCGTCCCGTCCGGCGCGTCCGGCCTCCTGATAATAGCTTTCAATGTTTTTCGGCATGTTGTAATGGATGACGCCGCGTACATTGGACTTGTCGATGCCCATGCCAAACGCGTTGGTGGCCACCATGATCTGTTTGCGCTCAAAGACAAAATCCTCCTGATTTTGCTGGCGCTCCCGGCTCGAAAGCCCCGCGTGATACCGCGTTGCGGCAAAACCGTTTGCAGTCAGCTCCGCACAAATCGTGTCGGTGTTCTTGCGCGTCGCGCAGTAGATGATGATGCTTTCGTCAAGCCTGTCCCGTAGCAGCCCCAGCAGATATTCCATCTTTTTTTCAGGACGCTTCACGCTGAAATAGAGATTCTTGCGGTCAAAGCCGGTCACCTGTACAAACGGGTCCTCCAGCGCGAGAAGGTTTAGAATATCCTCACGCACCTGCGCCGTTGCCGTGGCGGTAAATGCCGCCAGTACCGGCCGCTTCGGCAGGCTTTCAATAAACGGGGTAATCTCAAGATAGCTGGTACGAAAATCATGCCCCCATTGGGATACGCAGTGGGCCTCATCTACGGTGACAAGTGAGATTTCGCTTTTAGCAGCAAAGTCCAGAAAGTCCGGAGAATTCAGACGCTCGGGTGCTATGTAGACGATTTTGTACCACCCCTCCCTCGCGCGGCGCATCACCGTCTGAATCTGCCCCGGTGTCAGGCTGCTGTTGACAAACGCCGCTTTCACGCCATTTTTCACCAAAGCCATCACCTGATCCTTCATCAGCGATACCAGCGGAGAAATGACAAGGCTGATTCCCGGCAGCATCAGGCCGGGAATCTGGTAGCACAGCGACTTACCCGCGCCCGTAGGCATCACGCCCAGCACATCCTGGCCGGACAGAATTCCGTCGATCAGCCTTTCCTGGCCTTCTCTGAACCCGTCGTAGCCAAAATATTGTTTGAGTACCGCCTGTCCACTCATAGATGTATCTCCCACATGATGAAATATGTATTATATTATCACAAAAGCTTTAAAAAAGGAATATAGAAAAGGCAATTTTGTTCCACTATCTTCCATTTCTTTACAAAGATTACTTTTTTCTATAAAACATCTTCATCAAGCTTATGTCAATAAATTACCCAAATTTGCAGGAGATTTTATGAAAAAACTTTTTTGGGCAGCGATGCTCACCCTGCTTTGTTTATCTTTGGCCGCCTGTGACCCCTCACAGGGAATTCCAAATCCCTTTCTTCAGGGATACGGCGGGGAAAACAGCACGGACAGCTCTGAGCAGGCCGCCGACACCGTCAGGTATCACTTTGAAAGACCGCAGATACATAAGACCGTTTATGCACAAGCATTTATGAATTGCAGCGGTCAAAAGCCCGGAACATTTTTTCATTGTGTTTAAAAAGGCTATCCGCCCGCACATGCGGCCGGATAGCCTTTTTCATACCTTTGACAAAGAAAACGCCTATTGACCGGTAACAAAATAATCAGCGGATTTCCTTGCTGTCGATCTCCGCCTTCGCCTGATCCAGGAATTCCTGCAGCGGCATGGCCCCGAGATCACCGTCCTTGCGGTGCCGGACCGAAATGGTTCCGGCCTCGATATCCTTGTCGCCCACAAGCATCATATACGGCACCTTCTGCAACTGTGCCTCACGGATTTTATAGCCGATCTTCTCGCTGCGGTCGTCAACCGTCACACGAAGTCCTGCGGCGTCCAGCGCCCTTTGGATTTCAAAGGCCTTTTCATGATGCCGGCCGGCAATGGGCAGAATCTTCACCTGTGCCGGCGCCAGCCACAGCGGGAAAGCCCCGGCGAAATGTTCGATCATAATGCCGATAAAGCGCTCAATGGAGCCCAGCACCACGCGGTGCACCATGATGGGGCGGTGCTTCTCGCCGTCCGCGCCCATATACTCCAGTTCAAAGCGTTCCGGCAGCTGGAAGTCCAGCTGAATCGTTCCGCACTGCCATGTGCGGCCGATTGCGTCGTCCAGGTGGAAGTCCAGCTTCGGGCCGTAGAACGCGCCGTCCCCTTCATTGATGACCACCTCATAGCCCAGCTCCTCAATGGCGTCGCGCAGTGTTTCAATGGCCCCGTCCCATGTCTCCACATCACCCAGGTGGTCCTCCGGCATTGTAGAAAGCTCAATGTGATACGTATAGCCGAATGTCTTGTAGAAACGATCAATCAGCTTCACAACACCCTGAATTTCCGACTTCATCTGGTCGGGTGTCATAAAGATGTGCGCATCGTCCTGACTGAAGCAGCGTACGCGCATCAGACCGTGCAGCGTACCGGACAACTCGTGCCGGTGCACAAGACCGATTTCCGCCATGCGCAGCGGCAGATCCTTATACGAGCGCGGTTTTGTCTTATAGGTGAGCATGCCCCCCGGGCAGTTCATCGGCTTGATGGCGAACAGCTCGTCATCGATGACGGAGGTGTACATATTATCCTTATAGTGGGCCCAGTGGCCGCTTTCCTCCCACAGCGTCTGCTTGAGCATAATGGGAGTTGAAATCTCGTCATATCCCGCGCGCTTATGCTCCTCATGCCAGTATTCCATGAGTGTGTTTTTCAAAACCATGCCCTGGGGCAGGAAGAACGGGAAACCCGGACCTTCCTCCAGGATTGTAAAGAGCTCCAGTTCGCGGCCGAGCTTGCGGTGATCACGTCGTTTGGCCTCTTCAATGCGCTCAAGATGTTCATCCAGCTGGCTTTGCTTCGGGAAAGAGACACCGTAAATACGTGTGAGCATTTCGTTTTTCGCATCACCGCGCCAATATGCCCCTGTAATGGCAGTAAGCTTTATGGACTTTACACCGCCCGTGCTCATCAGATGGGGACCGGCGCACAGGTCCGTAAATTCGCCCTGCCTATAAAAGCTGATTTCCTCGCCCGCACCGGAATGCTCGTCGATGAGTTCCAGCTTATACTGCTGCGAGGCCATTTCTTTTTTGGCCTCCTCCACTGGCAGCACAAAATGCTCCAGCGGCAAATTCTCCTTAATGATTTTTTTCATTTCCGCTTCGATTTTGGGCAGCTTCTCCGCGCTGAGCGGCGAAGAAAAAGCGAAATCATAGTAAAACCCACCCTCGATGAACGGCCCGATGGAAAGCTGTGTATCCGGAAACAGGCGGCGGACGGCCTGCGCCATGATATGCGCTGTTGTATGCCAATACGTCTTTTTTCCATCCTCGTCATCAAAGGTCAAAATCTCAAGGGTACAGTCCTTTTCAATAGGTGTGCGCAAGTCGCGGACTTCGCCGTCAATCCGGACACCGCATGCGGATTTATACAATCCCATGCCGATGCTTTTTGCGATTTCAGCAGCTGTGATGCCGCCTTCGAACTCTTTTACATTGCCTTTCAAATTTACGTGAACCATACGATCAACCCTTTCATAATAGCCGGGAAACAGAAAACGCCCCGGCAAAAGTTGCCGGGGCGAGCAATACTCGCGGTTCCACCCGATTTCGAAGACAAACACAAAACAGAAAAACCGGAAAATCCGTTTTCTCACATTCTGTTTAAATGTCTTCCTCATTATGGCCTTTAACGGTGCCTGCCGGTATGCCTTGTGCGCAACCTCAAAATTCAACCGAATCCCTGCTGCATGTACGGCAACTGCTCAAAGGCGGTATCCTTTTCTGCCTTCGCTGTCCGTGCTTTCAGCCGGTGACACAGACTCTCTTTTGCAAACTGCCCTGAAAAGGCTTCCTTATCATAGCATTTCTGATTTATATTATCATAACACCGGCTTCTCCGGTTTGTCAAGCCGCATTTTTTACAACCTGAAACACCGCCTGGCATGATATCACAGTATTCTTCCACAGCAAAATAAAAATATGACACCAGTTTTCCAATCTTTTTATAAGCGCCCTGTGTTTGCGGACTGCCGTGGACCTTGTTTTCTGTTCTATGCATGTCTGCCCCGGTCGGACATCATTCTCTACATTATCTTACGGATTTTTGAAATCCGGTCTATTTTCCGCTTTCGCGTTGACATGTCCATCCCGATTCGATATGCTATAAGCCAGGGTGTACTATCTGTAATAATACGCCCGACACAGTATAAAGTATGAAATGGGGCCGTGAAATGTACCAAATAGACAGTCAGTCCCGTATTCCGGTCTACGAGCAGATCACCGAACAGACCGAGCGTTATATTCTCACAGGAATTTTTCGTTCAGGCGACCAGCTGCAGTCGGTTCGAAGTCTGTCGCTGAAGCTGCGGCTGAATCCCAACACGGTCCAGCGCGCTTATACCGAGCTGGATCGGAAAGGCCTGATTTATACAATAACAGGGGTCGGCTCCTATATCAGTGAAGACTCCCTGGACATTTTGAAAGGTGAAAAACGCAAAAAGCTCCTGAAACTGATTCCGCAGCTGAAGGAGCTGGCGCTTTCGGGCATTCAGAAATTTGAAATGATGGAGCTCATCGAATCGGTATACAAGGAGGAAAACCCATGATTAAAGCGGAAAAAGCCACAAAGCTTTTCGGTGATTGTTGTGCCGTGAACGAATTGGACTGCAGCATTCCCAAAGGCTGTATTTATGGCCTGATAGGCTCAAATGGCGCCGGGAAGTCCACATTTCTGCGCCTCATCACCGGCGTTTATAAAGCGGACATGGGCCGTGTGACGCTTGAGGGAAGGGAAATCCACGAAAACCCCGAGCTGAAAGCACAAATCGCCTATGTGCCGGATGAACTGTACTTTCTCGGAAACGCCTCAATGAAGCGCATGGCGCAGATGTATGCATGTCTCTTTCCCGGTTTTAATGAAAAGCGTTTCCGTGAGCTCACCGCCGCTTTCCCGCTCAATCCCGCCTCCAGCATCAATTCCTTTTCAAAGGGCATGAAACGGCAGGCCGCCATCATTCTGGCGCTTTCCTGTATGCCAAGATACATATTTTTTGACGAAACCTTTGACGGCCTGGATCCCATTATGCGAGGTTTAGTGAAAAACTTCATTACAAATGACGTTCTTGAGCGTGGCGTAACGGCCATCATTACCTCTCACAGCCTGCGTGAGCTGGAGGATACCTGCGATCAGCTGGCATTGCTGCACAAGGGCGGTATCGTATTTGAGTCGGACATTCAAAATCTCAAAACCTCCCTCTTCAAAGTCCAGATCGCGTTTGAGGCGCCTTATGATGAGAGCATGTTTCAGGAGCTTACAATCCAAAGCTACAGCAAATGCGGTTCCGTTTCGAGCTTCATTGTGCGTGGCGGCCGTGAAGAAACAGCGGAAATACTACGCGCAAAGAACCCTATTTTACTGGATGTGCTGCCGCTTTCTCTGGAGGAGGTATTTGTTCATGAAATGAGCGCTTTGGGCTACTCCTTTGACCAGGCAGGCCAGCAAGGAGGCGATGAAAATGTGGAATAAAAACCTGTATAAAGAGGGTTTACGCCAAAGTACGCTGGTGGGAATTATCTTTGCGAGCATCCTGCTGCTTGGCGCTTTCGTATTCCCGATCTCAAATATTGCGCAGGCACGAAGAAGCGGTCGCATTATGATTATCGAATATTTCCAGTTTAATCCGCTGCTGGTGGGCGCCTTCTGCCTTTTTGCCCCTTTATGCACACTTTCACTGTTTTCCTTCCTGAACAGGCGCAACCGCAGCGATTTCTACCACAGCCTGCCTTACAAAAGGGGGACGATCTTTTTTTCCTACCTGACCAGCGTCCTGACCTGGGTGATCGGGACCGTTCTCTGCTGCTCCTTCATCACCTTTACCATCTATTTTTTTGGCGCCGACGCCGTCTCTTTGAACTTTGCGCAAATATTCGCTTTTCTTTTCAACATTGTCAGTGCGTGCATCATGGTGACCGGTGCAGTGCTGCTTGCCATGAGTATCACCGGCACTCTTTTTTCCAATATTATGACGGCCCTGCTCATTATTTTTTTGCCGCGCACCATATTATCCCTGTTTTTCACTACCCTCTCCCGTTTGACGCTGGTCACCTCTGCGGCATCCTACGGGCTTTTAGGTCAGGCACATTATAATATTCCCTTTGGCTTTGTCCTGGGGATTTTTAACGGCAGCACCGACATGGCGCTCTGTGATTTTCACAGCGGCCTTTACACGTTGATCGTCGGGCTTGTCTACACGGCAGTCGCCGCCTTCGCCTTCAAGCACAGGAAGAGTGAAACATCGGGAATGCCTGCACCGAATCGGCGGGTACAAACAGTAATCCGAACCGCATTTGCATTTCTTTTCTGTGCCATCGGCTGCAGCCTGATCCTCAGCGGCTCAGGCACAAACGTGCTTACTTATGTCTTTTTCATTATTGGCCTGATGGTCTATTTTGCCTATGAGCTCATCACGACCAAAAAGCTCCCCAACATTGTGAAATTCCTTCCTTCGTGGCTGTACCTGGTTTTGCTCTGTGCCGTGTTTGTTTCCGGTGTGCTGCTGCTTAAAACGGCGGATCTTTCAGTCAGCTGGGACACAGACCGGATTCGCTCGGTCTCCATCACCGCCGACCGTGAGCAGGGACATCCCCGTTATGAAGATTTGAAAATGAATGAAATTCAAATAGAGGACGAAACCTTTCTCAGGATGATATCCGAAATTTTGGAGGACCGGCAGGCTTTGGCCAAAAAGAGCGCCGATCTTTTTAATGCCAACAACCTGTATCGCTACCGCATGGTCAGGGTAACCATGAAAGACGGCAAAACTCATCTGCGGTATTTATGGCTCAGTGACAGGGAAAATGAACAATTTGAAAAGTTTTTGCTGAATGCGGGTATTTACGATGCCGTTTACGGCGAACGGCCGCAGTACCCCGCCTCTGTCAGCATGTCCGATCTGTCGCTGACAAAGGAACAGACAATGGCGCTGTACGAAATATATGAAAAAGAAGTCAGCAACCTTAATATGCATTCCTGGATTTACCTGAACACCGGAAGCTCCCTTTTTACCGATTCCTCCGGTAAGAGCTTTTTGCCCATATCCGGAAACATAATGGGCTTTGAGGTAAACGGCCTTTACGGTGTTACGCAGTATTCCAATTTTTATCCCTTAACCGCGCTGACGCCTGAGACATATTCCGCTTATCTTGCGTATCTGAATTCCTCTGAAACAGAAACCTTTTCAAGGCTCTGGGAAGAACTGGTGGAGAATCCTGCCGACCAAAGCAATGGTTATATTGAGGTGGATTTTGTCGCAATGCCCGGAAGCCGCCGAAAGTTTGATTATTACTGTTATTTCAATGCCGACTATTCTAAGCTCACAAATGAAGATGCCTTCTGCGATATCGTAAAAAAACTGGACGAAGCCATCAAGGTGCAGGGTGATCATGCGCCGGATTTGAACAGCCAGCTCTGTAAAATCCTTTTCATCGAAAGGGGTCAGACAGAAAGCGGCTCCTTGTATGGCCGCGAACAGGTCTATGTTGTTGCGATAAGTGAAGAACTGGAGCAGGCGCTTTATGACTACAATTATATGATAACACGGGAATATTTTTATTGAAATCCTCCTGTGCCTGCGGCAGACATCCATAGTAAAACGGACAGAGCTTTTACCGGCCCTGTCCGTTTTACTGCATCAATCCCCGTTTTTGAGCCAACAATAGCAATACGGCTCCAACTTAGTCTGTTCATAAATTGTTCGCCCTCACAGCGTGGTATGTCCGCGACAAAAAATATGGTTCCCCGCCGGTGTCGGGAAACCATATAAATTCCATGCAGGTTTTCACATTGCGTTTCAGAGATGTTCATCCGAAATGATTGACGGATTTTTCGGAAAGATGTATGATATAGGTTATTGATTTGGCAATTCATGGAAATTCAGGAGTAAAAATGGCGGAAGAAAAAAGACAGGGCTTTTTAAAAGGTGCGGCGATTCTTTCCATGTCGACCATCATAGTAAAGGCTGTGGGGCTGGTATTCTCTTTGTTACTGGCAAATCAGATCGGTGCGGTGGGAGTGGGATATTTTAACTCCGCATATGGCGTCTTTGCTGTATTTAACGCCCTTGCAACCGCCGGCTTGCCGGTTGCCGTATCCAAAATGATCAGCAGTGCCTATGCCGTGGGCAAGAAAAAGCAGGCCGACCGCATTTTCATCGTCGCCTTTACGGCCTTTATCCTGCTGGGGCTGATTTTTAGCCTTGCCATGTTTTTTTTCTCCGAACAATTCGCTGTTCATTTTATCGGATCACCCGGCGCGAATTTTGCCATTAAGGCACTGGCACCCACCGTATTTTTTGTTTGCATCATGTCTTCTGTCCGCGGTTATTTCCAAGGCCGTTCCCATATGATGCCGACAGCCATTTCACAAATCATCGAGTCTGTCGCCAAGGTCGTCATCGGCCTCAGCCTCGCGATGTATGCGGAGACGCGGTTTCAGGACAGCCAGCTTTCGGCAGCAGCCGCCATTCTTGGCGTCTCCGCCAGCGCGGCTCTCGGGGCCGTATACCTGCTTTTTTATAAACGATATAAGGCAAGTAAAGAAAAGAATATGGCAAGCCCTAACCGCATCGTCAGTTCGCGAAGTGAGATAGCAAAGGACCTTTTTCGGCTTGCAATTCCCATAGCCATCGGCTCCTGCCTGCTTTATATTTTAGACATGGCCGACACCAAGATCATTTACGACCGCCTGCAGAATGTATTGATGTATTCTGAAGAAGCGGCTGTTGCGCTTTACGGTACTTGGGGTTCCGCCCTGAAGCTTTACGATTTGCCCGGGTCGATTGTCATTGCGGTCTCGTCCAGTATCCTGCCGGTCATATCAGGGGCTTTTTCCCGTAAAGAGCAGGGAACCATCACACGCATGACGACTTCCGGTATCCGTATCTCTTTTCTGATAACCATCCCCTGCAGCGTAGGGCTTATGTCTTTCGCCGGCCCCTTGGGGCGTCTTTTTTATTCCGATGTGGAAGAGTCCGCAGGAGTGGAAAGGCTGCTGACCCTCGTTGCCATCGGCGTGGTATTCAACGGCATCCTTTACATCACCAATTCGATCATGCAGGCACATGGGCGTGTCAACACCCCGGTCATCAACATGGTCATTGGCGGCGTGATACGCTTGATTACAAATTATATACTGGTGGGCATGCCCGAAATCAATATCGCCGGGGCGGCCGCCTCCACCGTGCTCTCCACCTTTATCATGATGGTGCTGAACCTCATCGCCGTTTACCGACTGGTTCCAAAGATCGAAAATCCACTTCGCATCGTTCTGCCGATGATTATTTCCGCGGCAGTAATGGGTGTTTGCTCCTATGCTGCTTTTTACGGGCTGAAGCTTTTTCTGCCGGAAAAGATCTCGATGCTCCTTGCCATCATTGTAGCAGTGGCCGTTTATTTTACAATGGCCGTTCTCACGAAAGCCATTAAGGAAAGCGACCTGCGCATGCTGCCGAAGGGCGACCAACTTGTCCGGAAGCTGCACATCCACGATCCCAGGCATTTTAAAACGTGAAATCCATATCATAAAACAATAACCTGAAGCCAAATGGCTTCAGGTTATTGTTTTATGACGATTCGTCCGAAAATTACCAGAACAGAAGAATTTATGTAAAACGCATTAAGGAAATGTTCACCATCTTAAAACCCGGGTTTCACGCTGGCATGCGCAAATCCGGCACTATCACGTGTGACCTCGATCTTTGTGAGGATATACTGCTTCATTTCGGAAACATGGGAAATGACCCCCACCGTGCGGCCGCCCTCCTGAATCATCGCAAGAGCTTTCATGGCGGTTTCCAGCGTCTCCGTATCCAATGAGCCAAAGCCTTCGTCGATGAAGAGCGCATCCAGCATCACCGCGCCGGACGCATTCTGCACCACGCCGGAAAGGCCGAAGGCAAGAGACAGGGACGCTAAAAACTGCTCGCCGCCGGACAGCGTTTCAACAGACCGGCGAGTAGATGACGCGCCGTCCATCACTTCAATGTCCAGGCCTCCCAGCGCATTGCCGCCCTTGTGATCCTCCATGCGGCTGAGGGCATAACGGCCTCGGCTCAGCATGGAAAAAAAACTGTTGGCGCTTGCGAGAATCTCGTCCAGCATAATGCTGAGCACATACTGTAAAATCGGAATTTTCCGGGCATTTCCACCGGAAAACGAACGCGCAAGCAATGCGACTTTGCCATAGACCTCTTCATTTTTCAGCAGCTTTCTCTGAATTCTTTCTATGGCGGTTTTCACCTTCTGCAGTGATTCCAACGCATTTTCGGTACTGCCTGCGTTTTTGGACGCAAGAAGGGACTGCTCACGAAGGCTGTTTGTTTCCTGTCGAAGGGTTTCGATATCCGGCAGCTTATCAGGACCCCAAGGGCCTTCCAATGCCGCATACTCCCGCTCCGCTTTTTCCAGCGCCGTTTTTGATGATTCATAAAAAGCCTTCGACTCTATCCGGGTCTGCTGAGCATTTTGATAAACGGCGAGGCTTCTTTCGCTTTCTGCATTTAGTCTGCGCGCATTCGCCCCTATTTTTCCGATTTCTTCTTCCAGTATGGCCAGGTCGGTATGGGGCATTTCAGACAGCGCCTTCCGGGCGTTTTTTATAAGGCCGTCAGCTGTGGCGGTCAAAGCCGCCGTTTCGCTTTTCGTCTCATGTTCACGCAGGGTCAGTTTTTCTTTTTCCTGCTTCAGCCGCTCCAGCCTTTCATTGGCCCGTGGCAGCAAGGCGGTATCCTTTTTACACTCTGCAATTTTCAGCTGCGTTTCATACAAACGCTTTTGCAGCTCCTTCAAACCGATCGTCAAACTGCTTTGACAGGCCTTCTCTTTTTCTTGATATAGCTGCTGTGCTTTTTGCGCCTGCTCGGCGGTCTGTGCGCAGATACTTTCCAGGCGAACCTGCTCCTCACGAGCCTTCTGCTCGCTTTCACGCAGCATCTGCAGCTCACTCTCCCCCATGCAGCCGTTTTTTGCCGCTGCCGGACTCGGATGCTCGGTAGAGCCGCATACGGGACACGGCTTCCCGGCCTTTAGTACCGCTGTCAGCCGGAAAGCCGTGTCCTCCCGGCTGCGGGCCTCTTCCGCACCGAGCTTTTCCGACAGCACGGCTGCGGTGACCGTTGCCTTTGCCGCCGCCTGCCGCGTCCGGTCTAGGTTTTTCAGGATATCCCTGTGATCCCTGCGCAGTTCTTCCAGCTCCTCATAGGAACGCAGGAGCGCTGTATCCTCCGCCTGCTTTTCAAGCAGCGCCGATAAAAGAGCTGTAGATTCCTGCGCCTTTTGCTGAAACAAAAGCCCGGCGCTCATGCTTTTTTCTGCGGCGGCAAGCGCCTTACGCAGTGTTTCAAGCTTTTTTTCCTCTTCCGCGGCCTTTTTGTAAAAGCTGTCTGCCTCCCCTTCCATTGCGCGGATACGCATCAACTGCGCTTTGATCTCCTGAAGCCTCGCTTCATTGCGCGCGGCCTTCACCGCCTCGGCGGCAAGCGCTTCTCCCCGCCTTTTACTTTCCTGCGCCGAAAAAAGGACTTCCGTCCCCTTTTCATAGGCTTTCCTTGTCACGGTCAGCTGCTTCTCAGCGATCTGCTTTGCCTTATACAGGGTCATAAAACGCTCCGCCGCCGTCAGCTCCGTATTCTTCTCGGCGAGCCTTTTTGTCAGTTCCGCGCTCTGGCGCCGGTATTGACAGGCGGCCTTCGATACGGTGGTTATTTTTTCGGTGAACGCCTTTTCATCTTCCAGCTCCTCCTGCTGAAGCAGGGAGGTCTTTGTCACCATCAGCTTTTGGTTACTCTGATCCAGCTGCTTCAACCGCTTGCCGAGAATGTCGGAAATCCTTCTCCACACGCCCGCGCTGAACAGCGTTTCCAGCATCACGCCCTTTTCCTTGGAGCTTGCGCGCAGAAATTGTAAAAAGTTTCCCTGGGGCAGCACCATCACCTGTGAAAACTGCTCGCAGCTAAGATGCAGCAGCTGTTCCGCCTTTTTCCGCACGGCTGTTTCCGAACCGCTCTCAAGCAGTTCCATGACTTCACCATTTTTTTGAAAGCATTCATGCGTCGTATGCATCTCCCAATTCTTGGTGTTTCGGTTTTGTCGCAGGTAGCATTCGCGACAGAAACGGTAAACCTTCTCTCCCAGCGCAAAGTCAAAACAAACCGCCGTGGGCACGTCTTCAGCCGCGGCACCGCAGCGCATACTCATAAAATCCCGTTTGCCGCCGGTGGCACGGCAATAAAGAGCAAAGCACATTGCATCCAAAATGGAGGTTTTACCGCCACCAGTGGGGCCGGAAATCAAAAACAACTTGGCTTTGTTCAGGCACGCAAAGTCAATGACTGTCTTTTCCAGATACGGCCCAAAGGCACGAAATTCCAAACAAATCGGCTTCATTTTGCATCCTCCTCCCTCACCGCTTCCCGCAGAACCTCTTCAAACAGTAAGCGAACTCCCTCATCGGAATCCACATCGCAAATATCCTTCATAAACGACTGAAAAATCACCTGTTCCGTTTCATTTTTCAGTCTCCTGCGCTCTGTCAACGCCACGGAAGCCGCCGCCCAGTTGTTGCGCACACTGAGCAGATTCGGGTAACAGGGACGCAGTTTTTCCGCCGCCAGCATCACGGGATTTTGGTCTTCCAGTACAAGCTCCACATAATCCTCGCATTTCTGCGCCTGACCGTCTGTAAGAATCTGTTCAAAGAGCCCCGTGATCCGCCGCACATCCCGCAGCGGGTTGATTGGCACCAGCTGTGAGCGGACGCTGCCCTGTCGCACATCCAGCATCACAAAGGATTTTTTTTGGTGCTGCTCATCGACGGAGTACTTCAGCGGCGACCCGGAATAACGGCCGTTCCCGCCCGCGCGCTGCGGCCCGTGCAGATGCCCCAGCGCCACATAGTCAAAATCTTCGAATAACGAAGCCGGTATCTCCGCACTGCCGCCGGCAAAGATGGTGCTTTCGCTATCCGAGTGCTCACTTCCCGCCACAAAGCAGTGGGCCGCGAGTATTTTCGCGCAATCCTCCCGCATCAGCGGTTTCAGTTCCTCCAATACACGCCGCATACAGGCCTGTTCACCCTTGGGCGTTTCATCCTGAAAATAATCCCGCACGGCGGCATTGTCGAGATAGGGAAGCAAAAACAGCTGTATCCTTTCATCCCCTTGATGCAGCTCCACCGGCTGAAACGCATCCGCAAGGGACGTGGAGACATACACCCCGGCGCTTCTGAGAGCGGATTTCATGATAGTGATGCGGTCAGGACTGTCATGGTTTCCGGATATAAACGCCGTGGGAATTTTCATTTTAAGCAAAACCGAAAGCGTGTCGTCAAACAGGCGGATGGCTTCCGTCGGCGCAACCTGACGGTCATAAATGTCCCCGGCGATGATGACAATAGCCGGCCCTTCTCTTTCCACAACAGGCAAAAAGATGTTTTGCAGAAAATGCCTCTGGTCGCTGAGCAGGCTTTTGCCGTACAGCATGCGGCCCAAATGCCAGTCTGACGTATGAATAATTTTCATTATACACTCCTATTCTCTATCAACGTGAATTTTAAGATTAGGGCTTTCAATTTTTTCGCCGAAATAGTATAATAAACACTGTAGCCGTGCCTTTTACTAAGTCTTCTTCAACATCGTCCGAAAATGATTTTGTAGCGTAAAGCGCGTAGAAGAATACATGAGACCAGATGCGTAGCAGCGTGGCGCTTCTGCGCCCTATATTCGGCCAAAAGTAGTTGAACGACGACTTTTAAACGAATATTTCTTATTGTGAATGATAACTCATTTTATTGGAGATAAACATATGAAGAAAATTTTGTCCCTTTGTTTAATAATGATGATTTGTCTGAGTGCGCTGCCGCTGCAAGCGGCGGCGGAAGGCTTTGTATATACTTTCGATCAAAATGTGGACAATCCCGGTCCTCACTGCGAATCTCTTTTTATGGTCAATGTGGACACAGACACCGTCGTTTATTCGATGAATGCCGACGAAGAACGGGCGATGGCTTCCATTACGAAGGTTATGTCCTATATCATCGCTTATGAATATATCCCCGACCTGTATCATACGGTTATAACCGTTCCGGAAAGCGTACCGGTTGAACTGGAAGGCACCATGAGCTCCGAAGCCGGCCTTATAGTGGGCGAGCAGTTTACAGGGGAGGAGCTGCTCTATCTGATGATGATCCCCTCCGGAAACGATGCGGCGCTGACTCTCTCAAAATATGTGGACAGCCTTGGCATCACCCGGCGGTCCCTCATGCCCGGCGGCGGCTCCGGCACTGCCGATACCCCGGCAGAG
>Ga0153939_1000127_pt1 | contig 25658 bp, 19 predicted proteins | sample TSNJ023MetaG_FD_104734 | JGI IMG/M metagenome (GOLD analysis project Ga0153939, IMG submission 104734) | Attine ant fungus gardens microbial communities from New Jersey, USA - TSNJ023 MetaG | ecosystem: Host-associated > Fungi > Mycelium > Unclassified | place: USA: New Jersey, Brendan T. Byrne... | reverse complement strand
GCGATCTTTTTCCCGCTGTTTACACTGCTGGAGGACGTGGGGATTCTGCCGCGGGTCGCTTTTAACCTGGATAAATGTTTTAAGAAATGTTGTGCCTGCGGCAAACAGGCACTGACGATGTGCGTAGGAAATTTATGCTACAAAGAAAAAAGGCCGCAGTCAGCGGGTTTCTACATTATAAAAGAATAGAAGAAACTTCTCGATCGTCAGAAGTCAGTAAACAGGAAGCGTAAATTTTAAGCATGAATATGAGTGGGACAAGTTTACGTTGAAAGGGGTAAGGGTTTTAATTATATATAAAAACCGGCCTCTGGATCTGATATAAGAGGTCGGTTTTTGTGTTCCTATTTCAAGTACGGAAACTAAATTGAAATAGGGATTTGCATTGACATTCATTGAAATGCGTAGTACAATAAAGTCCACAATCAAATTTAATTGGGGACTTTATTGAAATGAATAAAAGTATCGAATCGCTTTTTAAAAAAAATAAAGGCTTCCTAAAGGCCGCAGATCTGTATTCCGCCGGAGCAACACGAAAGGAAGTGTCATCTATGCTGGAGTCCGGAGAAATTGTGCGCATAAAGCGTGGCTATTATCAGCTTTCTGATATGGACGAGCCAAATGAAGCCGCCATGATTACAAAACTGTTTCCCGAAGCGATTTTGTGCATGGATACCGCATTGTTTCATTATGGCTACAGCGATCGCACACCGCTGGAATGGAACTTTTCGGTTAACCGTAACATCTCAAAATCGCGTTTCAATCTAGCATATCCTTTCATAAAGCCCTATTTTGTGGATGATAAGTATTTGAATATTGGTCTTACTGAAGAAAAAATTGACGGTGTTGGAATGAAAATATATGATCGCGAAAGAGTTATCTGCGATTGCCTGAAGCATAAAAACAAGATGGACAGTGAGATGTTTGGAAAAGCAATTCAGGCATATCTGGGCGATTCACAGAAAAACATTAAAAACCTTGCTTCCTATGCGAAGCAGCTTCGCGTATATAAAAAAGCACAGGATTTGGTAGGAGTGTGGTTGTAATGGCAGATATTGCTGCTTCAGTACTGGCAAGGCTACAGAACAAAGCAAAAGATACCGGAAGAAGCTATCAGTTGTGCCTACAACTGTTTTGTCAGGAGGAATTCCTGCGACGGGTGTCGCTTTCAAGCTATTCGGACAACCTGGTTCTTAAAGGCGGACTGTTTATCTATTCCTTAACGGGCTTTGAAAGCCGTGCCACAGTGGATGTTGACTTCCTGCTGCGGCAATTTCCGGATACGGAGGCTGAAATATTGAATATGGTGGAAAAAATAGCAGTAGTGGAAACCGGAAATGATTTTATTAACATTCAAGTAAAGGGCATATCCCCTATCGCATTACATCGGAAATATAACGGGGTGAGCGTCGGAATAACAGGTATGATTAAAAATACACGGACACCCTTCAATATCGATTTTGGTGTAGGTGACATCGTTATACCTAAGCCAGAGAAAAGAAAGATCCCTACACAGCTTGATGGCTTTACACAGCCTGAGATCAGCACATATTCACTGGAATCAACCATTGCCGAAAAATTCGACGCCATTATATCTCGGTTTGAATTTACAAGCCGTATGAAGGACTTTTATGATATTTATTATCTCGCGCGCACATTCGATTTCGAGGGGCGAATACTGCAGGAGGCCCTATTTGAAACCTTGCAAAATCGAGGGACAAGCTATGACCGAAACACTTTCGATAACATAGAGGGCTTAATTTCGTTTGAAACCATGAACACCCGATGGAAAGTCTTTCTGAAGAAGATGAAAACACCTGAGTTGGATTTCAACGATGTATTAATCATGATACAGGCATTTTTGAAGCCAGTGTTTAAGGCAGGAATCGAGGAGCGGGAGTTTTTTGGGCAGTGGAGTTGTAAGGACGAGAAATGGGACGAATTCGTCGGAGCAATCGATAAAATAATTAAAAATTGCAGGAAAGACTGACTTGCTCCAGCTTGCCAAATAAGCACAACTCTTGCAAAGTTGTCAAAGGATCAGTTGTCAGCATGGGTGCGATGGCGCGAATTTGTAATGTTTTATCCTGTGACATAGGCGACGTGATGGAAGTAATTTTGTGCGAATCATGGAATAAACAGGAGATGGAGATTTCTTAGAAAGCACACGTACACGAGAATAAGTAATTGAAGAACAGGAAGGAGAGCGAGGAATGGCTGTGTTAAACCGTATAAATACCGTTGTTAAGCCTGATAATGCGCAGGTGTCCTCGACAGCTGTTTCTATGAGAGAAGAGTTTGAAAAATGGCTTCCCAAAGACAATGCAAGAAAGTATTCGTCGGAAGCTATTTTGAACTGTATAGACAGAATTTCAGAATACGCAGTTCAGAAAAAGATAGCCACAGCCAGCATTTGGGAATATATAAATCATAATACATATAAGCCCATTTATCATAAATTGTTGGAAGCGAAACTTCTACGTATAACTGATAAGCGTACGCATAAAGTGTTTATCGTTGCAGGACAACTTTATTTGCGATTTCTGAAAGATAAGCCGTTCGCAAATAAAGCTACGGTTACTGCTCTTGCCGAAGTGCAAGGGGTAGACTCGGCTAACGTTTATAGATCTTCAGCGCAGAACGCTATCGACCCAGAAGACGTAATCGCTTGGTTAGTTACGCAACCAAACGCCAATGGCACTTTGTATTTAGAAAATGTGGTTAGGCAATATATGGGTACGCTCCGCTCCGCGCCTGCCAAATTCCCTACCGTTGATGTCAGGAGTATCTTTAGTTGCCATACGCCGGAAGAATTGAGTACCTACTGGAACATATTCAAAGCCGCGCCGAATTATAGGCAAGTGAACAGAAAAACATCAGGAATGTTCTCTGCCGGAATGGGTTGCTTATTACGGTACTTGGAATACCTAGCCTCAACAGAGGATGCAATTTCAAAAGAAACACGGAAGATTACATCGGGCAAAGCAAAGGATACCGAACCTGCGAATGTAGATACAGATCCACTTTTAACCGAACAACTGACGGATGTGTTGTCGTCGCACTTCTCAAACGGCTACAGGCTAAACTCCCCAATTGAGATGGCGCGATTTCGTTCGTTTGCCACAGAAGCTTTCGGCGAGGAAATCTCTCTGTTTGACGAGGAATTGAAAAGCTATATCATGGCTTGTGGGACGATATTTGACGGCAAAGTCTACGCTGTATCGATACAAACGAAGGAACAAATCAAGGAACTGGCGGAGGAATATTTTGCCGACGGTGCACAAGTCATTTTCTTTGCTGAGTTCTATGTCAAAAACGAGAACTGGTTATTTGGGGCAAGCGTGGTCTCCGAAGAGATGCTTATTGGCATACTTCGCAAACTGTTCTCAAATTTGTCGTTCACGCAGACTTATTTCGGCTACACGGACGTTTCCGTCTTTGCCATCCTTGAGAGCGAAATCCTCCGAGTGGGGGGCGACGATGTACTGCTGACCTATGAGCAGCTCGACGAACGGTTACAGTACATACCACTCGACCGGATAAAATATGCTCTTGGTCAGAACAGCAACTTCATCTGGAGCAGCGCTGGAACCTTTTCGCACATTAGCCGAATCGACATCACCGGGAGTGATCGCGAAGCAATCCGCAAAGCCGCCGTGCGGGAGTGCGATGCTCACGGCTATACCTCAATTACGGACTTGCCCCTTGGGGAAATTGAGGAGCGCAACTGCGAACTTTCCATTACAGCGATTCACAATGCCGTTTACCGCATCTGTCTGTCAGACAAGTTTGATAAAAAAGGCAAAATCGTAACGCGCAAAGGCGATGCCTTTGATGCTTTGACAATTATGAAAGAATACTGCCGAACCATTGATAAATGCTCGCTGGGTGACCTTCTGACCTTCGAAAAAGAACTGACAGGCGAAGTGCACCGTTGGATACCAATGGAGGCGGGTAATTCCATTCTGGTTCGTATTGATAAAGACACCTACGTTGCGGACAATTATGTTTACTTTAATGCCGACGTGATTGATGAAGCTATTGATTTATTTGTTAATGGGGACTATCTTCCGCTTAAATCTTTCACGACCTTCGGTAATTTCCCCGACTGCGGGCAGGAGTGGAATCTGTTCCTGCTTGAAAGCTACTGTCGGCGCTTCAGCCGTAAGTTTCGATTTGATACCTCGTCAGTCAATTCGCGAAATGCTGGAACGGTCATCCGCAAAAATTGTAGACTGGACTACACCGGGATTATGACCGATGCCGTGGCGAGAGCTGACGTTCCGTTGAATGTTTCTGCCGTCGGCAGATTCCTGTATGAGAATGGCTACACGGGCAGAAGTACAACCGCCAAAGCTGGCGAAATCATAGATAATGCGAAAGCCTTACGAGGAGGATGAGCGATGCAGGAAATTGATGTTGTTGGCAATATTGCCGTGTCCCATCTTCGCTTTATGTTAAACACCACTTTGTGGGAGAGTTTTGATTCAGATGTTCTGAATATCATCTTGCCTCCACAGTCGTGGAGCGAGGTAAAGCTACTGGACTTCAATGGAAAAAGGAACCCACAACTTGGTACAATCCCAAATGACAAGGGCGGTATATACTTGTTTCTGGCCAAGCCAAACATCTTGCCTGGCTCACACCTGTACCTAATGTATGTTGGCCGCGCGCACATATCAACAACTCAAAATTTAAGAAAACGCTGTTCTCAATATCCTGTTGAAAAGAAGCGCCCAAAGATAAAGCGAATGATTGAGCAGTGGGGGAAATATTTATATATAAGATACCTTCCGTTAGATAATAACGCCACAATAGATATTGTCGAAAGCGAGCTTATCAACAAAATTCTGCCACCTTTCAATGATGAAATACCAGATCAAAAAATAAGCGCTGCAGTCAAAGCGTTTACCATGTAAAGGAGTAGCGAAATGAAAATACCTGCAATACGCGCTAAGGTTGGAATATGGGTTTATTACGTTTCAACACTGACTTACACACAGGTTAAGGAATATGTTAAAAGGGTCGACAACGAACTCCATAAATCAATCGTTCTCCGTGAAATGCTTCAGCGGAGTATAACCGATAACTATAAACAAATTGCCACCTATATTTCACAACAAGAAGAACGGTTTTTCAATTCGCTTGTTTTAGCGGTGTATGATGGCGATCCTCAATGGCACGAAGTTCGTTTGAATTATGGCGATGATGAAGAATACTACGATATCGGATTGCTTGAGTTAACGGGCGAGGAAAGAATCTTTCCTGTTGATGGACAACACAGGGTCGAAGGTATAAAAAAAGTTCTAAGCGAGTCTGATCAGTTTGGCGAGGAACGCATTCCTGTAATATTCATTGGTCATAAAAATGACGATAGCGGTATGCAGCGTGCTAGAAGATTATTCAGTACTTTGAACCGTTATGCTAAGCCGGTTTCTAAAAGAGATATTATAGCCCTCGATGAAGATGATTCAGTAGCTATTGCATCACGTGAGCTAATTGAGGTTCATCCGCTATTTGAAAATGAGCGGATATTAGATTCTAAAGGCAAAGCTATTCCTGAAAGCAACAAAAAGGCATTTACAACGATAATTACGTTTTATGAGTGCAATCTTGAATTAATGCATCTTTTCTTGGAGCACAAGGTGGTAAAAGATTCTGACGGGAGGACAATGCGCGGAAGTTCGAAGGCAAAGGAGTACATTCGATTTAGACCAGAGCAACAAGAGCTTGATGCCTTTATTAGTCTATGCGTTGATTTTTGGAATGCTATTTCATGTGAAATTTCTTGTGTTCGTGAGTATCTTGCTTCAGCTCCTGCTACCGAAAACTTCCGAAATAAGGATGGTGGTTCATTGCCGTTTCGACCTGCCGCATTGAATCCATTTGTAAAGGCGGTTATCCATATACACAAGAAAACTGGCAATTCGTTTGTCGAAGTGTTAAACAAAATAAACACTCTACCTTTGAAAATATCTGACAACATTTGGGCGGGAGTCCTTTGGGATAATAATAACAAGAAAATGCTCATGAATCATCAAAAGGTTGTTGAGCTTCGCCTTATTCATTTATATGATCCCGCATTATTATCAGATAAAGAACTGCGAAATTTAGTAGAAGGCTATGCATCGGCAACTCAAATGCGTAAAGAAGAGGCAGAGAGCGAGCTAGGCATAGAATTAAAGGGGGATTGAAGATGTACTCGTATACCTACGACAAGAAAACAGGCGGGATACTTCTTAATTCTTCGCCGACCGGGTTCTCAAAAGAACCACGCCCGGTTTACGCACCTGAATTGGATATACTGGGCTTTGATAAACATTGGAAGTATGACAAACATACTGACCTACCCTATATGTGGGCGGAGGCAAACAATTACTATTATCGCGGAACGCTCGTCGCTATGCTAAAAGGCGGTAATCTCTATACAGCGCCAGAGATACACCTTGCCTATTTGTGCAACGAATACAGGGAGACTCCGAGTGGAAAAGCAACCACCAAGGTGATCTGCGACTTGCCTGATAAGCGTCCGTCATTCATTGATAAGAAGGGCAATGTATTTAATATTGTTGAACTGGAGCCGAAAGGAATATCACTTCGCCCCGTTGACATAGAGGCAATGGTGAAGTCGAACCGTGAGATGCTTGAGATCATTGAACAGACCACGGTCAAGAAGATACTGGCTATTTATACCAAGTATAAGAATAAATTGGATTGCTTTCACGTGGCGTTTTCGGGCGGAAAGGACAGTTGTGTCTTGCTAGACCTCGTTAAGAAAGCCCTGCCTAAAGGTAGCTTCGTGGTGGTGTTTGGTGACACGGGAATGGAGTTTCCCGACACCTATGACGTTATAAAAAAGACCAAACAGCAATGCGCGGAGGACGAGATTCCTTTTTACATCGCCAAGTCGCACCTGAACCCAAAGGAATCGTGGGAGTTGTTCGGCCCCCCATCACGAACCCTGCGTTGGTGCTGTTCGGTGCATAAAAGCGCCCCGCAGACGGTGAAGCTGAGGGAGATTACGGGCAAGGACGACTACACAGGCTTGGCATTTGTCGGCGTTCGGGCACAGGAAAGCGCAACCCGCGCCGAGTATGATTATTTCAACGAAGGTAAAAAAATAAAAGGTCAATTCAGCCACAATTCAATTCTTGAATGGACTTCTGCTGAAATTTGGCTATATATTTACGCAAACGGCATTACGCTAAATGAAGCCTATAAGAAAGGCAGTGCAAGAGTAGGTTGCATTTGTTGCCCTATGGGTGGTGGAAAAGCAAGCTATTTTGAACATTTCAATTACGAAAATGAAGTTGACGTTTATTTTGAGCAGATTAAACGGTCTAATGGTAGGCGAAGCGTTAACGCAGACGAATTGGTTAAAAGCGGCGGATGGAGCGCCAGAAAAAACGGCCGTGATTTAGCAAACAACCCAAATCATTGCTCTGAGCGTTTTGAAAATGGATATTTGACTATAAATATTGAAAATCCTTCTTCCGACTGGCACGAATGGATTAAAACGTTGGAATTGCCAGAAGATAGTTATTTCGTTACTGAAAAGGGAACAGGGTATGTTGCAAAACTAAAGGAAGAGATAACTAAGCAGAACCCGTTGTTAAGTCGCCTATACCGGCAGGTTTTCCACAAAGCAGCTTGTTGTCAAGGTTGCAGAGTCTGCGAAGCTAACTGTACCAATGGTGCAATTCAGTTTTTTGGAAACCGTGTTCATATAAACGGCTGTGTTCATTGCCTAAGATGCCACGCAATTGATAGCGGATGCTTGCGATACCATTCATTACGTCACCCACAAGGAGGAGGAACCAAAATAAAAACGCTCAACACAATGTCAAACCACGCGCCAAAAACTAAATGGCTGGCTGACTTCTTTGAAAAGAAAGATGGTTTTTTCGATGATAACTCTCTTAACAAGAAGAATCAGCTGGGACCGTTTTGCCGCTTTTTAAGAGACGCTAACCTACTTGATAAGGCAAATCAGGTTACCCTATTTGAGAATGTGGTATCTTCTTTGGGTTGGGAATCCGATACGGCGCAAGGATTGATTCTGTTAAATCTTGTAGCCGAGAATCCTCAAATAGAGTGGTATGTAGCAAATTTTGAACTCGGCAGGTATTATCCCAAAAAAGATGTTATCGAGATGTTGATTGCCTCTGGTGTTGAGCCAAGTAAATCTGGAAAATTTGACGCTCATGATTCGATTTGCTATGCCTTTAAACGCCTATCTGAAACACCGCTTGGGACAAGCCTACATTGGGGATATGTCACTGATGATGGCGACCTCGTCCGCACGAAATGCTCTGTGAGCGACCCGCACGTGGTGCTGTATGGCTTGTTCAAATTTGCGGAAAAATGCAACGACTACAAGGAATTTACGCTCGCCACGCTCTTAAACGACAGCATTGACCGTGACGGCATAAGTCCGACTCGCATCTTCGGGCTTGACCGCGAGGATATGACGCCAATACTCTTGGGGCTTTCGGCGAAGTATCCTGAGTTCATCACTGCGTCGTTCACTCACGACCTTGAAAAAATAACGCTGGCGGAGGATAAAACGTCGGGGGACGTACTAGACTTGTTTAAGGGGGATGCTGCAAATGCCTAACAACAAATACCGCGAATATTTTGACATCGATGAGAAATATTTTCCTTGCATCGACGATGCGGCAATCGATGCCGGCGCACCTTGGGAAAACACCTATCCCCACAGCACCTTCATTGATATGCTCACCGAAATGGAGCGCGCCATGGCGCGGCAAAACAACGGAAGAACGCTCTGGATTGAAGGCGCATATGGAACAGGGAAGTCGCAGTGTGTCTATGCCTTGCGCAAAATCCTTGAGGTGCCGGAAGCGGAACTCCGTGACTATTGGGACAGGTATGAGCCGCTGAAGAAGAAAACCGACCTACTTGAGAAGCTGATTGGTCATAAGAAAAAGGGAATTGTGGTAGCTCATCGTTATGCTTCTGGCGGCATTATGTCGGCCCGTGACCTTTTCTTCGCCATACAAGAAAGCGTGAAATCCGCTCTTGTGCAACAGAATGTGCCTTATCTTGGAGAGAATACCCTCAAGGAGAGCATTATTGCTTGGCTTGAAGATACTGATCACAAGTTGATGTTCAACAGTCTGCTGCGAAATTCTAACAAGGAATGGAGAGCGTTATTCTCCCAGTCAACTGCTGACGAAGTGCTAAATGCGCTTCGTAAAAACAGCGAAGTTAAGTCTTTGGTAGATAATATTTTCCGTCTTGCAGATAAAGAGGGTATAACCGCATTGACCATTGATGCGGACAGGCTCATTGCTTGGCTAACGGACATTATAGACCGCAATAATGTAAGAATTGTATTTGTTTGGGATGAGTTTTCCGACTACTTCAAGAATAATCGTGACAGCCTTACGGAATTTCAGAAAGTCGCTGCTTTAGTTCAGAACAAGCCCTTTTACTTCGTTGTAGTGACGCATGACCCGCAGCAAATATATGTGGCAGACAATGATAGGGGAAATCAATCCAAGGTAAGTGACCGTTTCATTTCAATACCTATTGTCCTGCCCGACAACATTGCTTTTGACCTCATCGGTCACGCTTTTACTGTAAAATCTGCGGCAAAGCCGGATTGGGATATCTTGGTAGATGGCGATTTAGGCACGCAAACAAGCAGCGCACGTACGGCGGTAATGAAGGCGACAAATATTACCGATCATCAAGTGATGAAGGATATAATGCCGATTCAACCGATGACGGCATTGATTTTGAAAAACATAGCCTCTGCTTTCAAGTCAAACCAGCGCAGTATGTTCGACTTCATTAAGACGTTGAATACAGATGATGTGAAGGCGTTCCAATGGTTCATTGATAACACAGGACCCTTTGACGATCACCCGCTTCTTACAGTAGACATGCTTTGGGACTTCTTCTACGAAAAAGGTAAAAACAACCTTACTTCCGATATTCGCCTGATACTGGATACTTTCCAACAGCAACAGAATCTGCGCGAGGACGAGGAAGCTGTCTTGAAAGCTATCCTCATTATGCAGGCAATTGATCAACGCACACGTGGCATATACGATCTTTTTAAAGCAACCGACCAGAATCTCAGCTATGTGTTTGCAGGAATTTCATCTGGTTTGGACGTATCCTGTAAAAATATTGCCAAAGGTCTCAAAGAGAAGGGCATTTTAGTCGCTAACCCGATAAGTGGTGGACGGTATGCTTATGCAGCCGCCGTGCTGGCGGGAGACCAAGCCAAAATCGACAAACACAAGAAAGATGTACGTGAAAACAGCACTACCTCAAAATTGGTGACCGAGGGTGGGCTTTCTACCGTTTTGTCGCTTTCGCCGGCCCTGCGCTTGCGCTTTGAATCCGAGCCGGGTACGGGAAAGATTACTCCTGTAACCGCCGCTGACTTCACCCGCACCATCAATATCCTCCGTGACAAAACCTCAAGCTGGAATTTCCACGCTGTTATTGCCTTTGCCAAGGACGACGCGGAAGCGGCAACATTCCGCAAGACCCTTAAAACAGCGGTTGCCGATAAGCAATACGAAAACATCGTGTTCATCGACGCGCTTTCCACGCCTCTCGGTTCTGAGGCGTTTGAGCAGTATGTGGATTTTTCTGCTATGGCGATGTACTATCAGGGAAACAGCAACACCTCATCACGGGAAAGCTCAGATAAGGCAAAGCGCGTTTTAGATCAAGAGTGGAAAAACCGTATCTATAACGGCCAGTTTATCGTGTACACCTACGCCAATCAGGAAGGCGAGAAACTCGGTAACGGGCAGGGCGTTACAAGCGTTCTCCAAACCATCGTGACTAATAAATTCCAGTTCGTATTCGATTTTGCCAAGGGCCTCACGGAAAGCCAGTTGAAAATCACGCCCGCAATGAAACAGTCGGCGAAGTCCGGCATCTCGCAAACCACAAGTGGTGTCGTTGTCGGCATTGAAAAGCACATTCTTCCAACCGTTTGGAAGACAGATAGGTATTGGGAAAACCCGACAACAGCATTACTGCACATCTCAAAAATCAAAGTGGCGATAGATAAACGCATCGAGGTCGCGTTTGTCCGTGACGGGCAGATTGCGATAGGTGAGATTTACGACTTCCTTGAGGACACCTACGGCTTCGCTCCGTGCAACCTCTCATCGTTCATTGCGGGGTTTCTCTTGAAAGAATATGGCAGAGAGCCTTTCCGCTACACTGATTCTTCTGGCGGCCATGAACAGATGACGCAGGACAAACTTGCAGAAATGCTTGGTAACTACATAGGCAAAACTCCGAAGCCGACCTACATCGTGAAAATGACTGCTGACGAGATGGCCTTTTATAAATTGACTGAAGAGGCATGGCGCATAACCGCCAATTCTTGTTCATCTGCGGGACAGGCCGCCATAGCTGTGACTGCGAAAATGCGTGGCCTAAACTTGCCAGTATGGTGCCTTGAAGAAGTGGATACAGCCGGCGTCTTCGATGTGGTTCAGAAATATATTGTACTCGTTCAAAAGGAAGGCAGCGAAGCTCACAAAAAGGCAGTCGAAATCGGAAAAATTGCATCTGCGAAACCCTCCCTCGCCGATGGATTGGCCGCTTTACTAACAAGCGATAATTGCCGAGATGGTATGCACAAATATCTCCGTTCCTTTGAGAGTGGTAAGGTTATGGAGCTTGCCACGGAAATCGGTGCTGAGAATAATGTGCTTGCCGACATTCGTCGCTTGTTCGGAGTGAAACACTCGTGTCTGTGGGACAAACAAACCGGCGAGGACGAAATCCGCAAGCTGCTGACCGAGTATAGTGCGGTCAAAGAGAGTAATGCAATCCTGAACGCTACGGCGCATTCTATGACGGAAGCATGTAGAGAGTGGCGGGAGCAGTTGAAGTTCATTGGTATTTCCTATGAGGCTCTGCGGGTAAAGTATTCCGCATTGGCAAAAGTTTTCGATACGCTCCTGAAAATATGCAAACAAGAGGATGTCCTGCCTGAACAGGTAAAGGTGTTCCATTCTGAACTCGTGGCGCACGGCACAGAGGTCAGAGATTTGCTGAACAATGACAGGCGCATTTTCGCAGAGATTTACGAGCCGTACCTTGAAGACCTGAGCGACAACGACGTTGCCGATGTGAAGAGTAAGTTGCAGACGGGCTTGTTTGAGTTGCCGAAAACCGACTGTAATGTCAAAGTGAAAGAAGCTGCCGAAGCGTTCCGCAAGAACCAGTTGAAGTCGCAACTCTTTCGCTTGTGGAAAGACAAGACAGGGACGAAGAATCCACGCGAGTGGTCGAGTCGGTTCAGGACGCCTATTCTATGCTGTGTCTCCGAGGCTGAGTTTGAAAAAGCTAAAAAGACATTTGAAACCCTTAACCGCAACTGGGGTACGGACGCCGAAATCAAAGCCGCTCTTGCATTCCTTGAATCAACTACTCTGTTTGATATCCTTGCGGATGATAACAAGCGGAACATGGCATTCAATCGGGATATCATAGGCGAATACAGCACATTGCTTCCAGACTCTGATAAGGTAAGGGATACCCTCGACCGTCTTTCCGTCGATACATACGATTGGCGCGACAATCCGAGCGTTAAAGGCAAGGTGAAGCAACTCGCCGAAGCTGAGTATAACGCCGGTGGAAGTGACAGAGTCCTCTTGAAAATCGACGAGATGGACGATGCTCAGTTAAAGCAATATCTCAAACGGCTTGTCAGGGACAGTATTGCGGTTGGAATTGAAATACTGGCGAATGGAGGCGAGAAACGAGATGCAAATTGAATCGGTAAAAAAATACCTGACTTCTTCCGTCAAAACGCCATATTTCCTGTTCATCAGCGATGGTCAATATAAGTCCGCAATAGATGATTTGTCAGTTTTGGGGCTTGATTTCGTACAGATGAGCAGCTTCTGCAGCAACGATGATAAGATTCCCGATATTGACGGGCTTCTCAGCTACATCGAGGCGGCCGACGTGAATGCAAACGGTAAGAAGTTTGTTGTGACCGGGCTTGGAGAGTTCCTCGCCCTGCGTGGAACCGAGGAGGCGACGCACACATTATCGAGGCTGAAAGACCTCAACGCCGGTGGTGCAAAAGTCGTCCTGCTCCTCCGCGGACTTGGCTCGTTAATTGCCGGGTTAGAAATCGACCCGCGTTTTGATGACCGCCGATTCAGCGTGATTGATAATGCGGAATGTGACTTGTCGTTTACACTGGTCACACCATCTGTCGGCTTGCCGGCTCTATCGGGTTTCAAAACGATGCTTGCGGAGCTTGAAAACGGTCGGTGCGGTAATATCGTCGTGAATACGGTTGTCAATCTTAATGCGGCACTATTCACTGTCCATCAGATCGACAATGCCTATGAGGGAATCAAATTTTCTTCAAGGGGTTTTGCATTGCCGCACTCCTGCGGAAGTGATGATCGTTGGGCAGAACTGCTAACCGAATTGGACAAGAGCAACAGCTCGCTTGATGAAGTGTTCGAGAAACACGGGATAGGCTATAATCCCGAGTCGAATTTTTATGCCCGCATTGCTGGTGGTGACTACCGCAACTGGCTTTATTTCATTTGCCTCAAAAGCAAAGCCGACACCCTGCAAAATGGTTACCTTCGCTTCGTGCTGGATAAGACGAGCCGCTTTGAGGATTTCGTTGGCAATGTCCTGAACACAATCATCAAAATACCGCATACAGATAAGCAGTTTACCGTATTCTATCAGGAACGCAAGGCTCTAGTCGAGAAGTTCCCCGAATCGGATATCGCGGACTTCGTGGTAAATAGTCGCCAAGTGGTAGCCGAGAGCATCTATAAGCTGACAGACGGCACAAGAGCGGAGCGCGAGGAGATTGTTGCTTGGCTTTCAAAAAACGGGTTGGTGCCACTACTTGAATGCATCTATCCCGTGTTAGCAGCATACTTAAAAAAGTATGTTTTCAAATGCCCCGAACTCGCAGATTTACTAACTAACTATTTCGAGGCGTATAAACGACAAAAGCTGTCCAATCAGCTTGAGCCTGAATTTTTGGAAAAGGTTGGCGAACTTGCTCTTTCGCGGCAGTTCAACCGACTACCCACGCGGGACGAGATTATGGACAGTGTCGACAAGAATGAGACCTACCTATACTGGCTCGACGCACTTGGCGTGGAGTATTTGGGCTTGATTGAAGCCTTAGTGCAAAAGAAAGGACTTTCGGCTCGGGTTAATATCGCCCGTGCGGAGCTTCCTACGATAACATCCATCAACAGGGGATTTTTTGATTCGTGGCAAGGCGCAAAAAATGGTATTAATGGAGATAAAGAGCTTGACGAAATAAAGCACAAAGATGCAGGCGGCTACAATTTTACAGATAATGAACTGCCCATCCACCTTGCCAAGGAACTGGACATCATCGTGGCGATGATAGACAAGGCGGCAACGGAATTGGCGCTTAGGCATTGCAAGCGCTTCTTAATTGTCAGCGACCATGGTGCTTCTCGCCTTGCCGTCTTGCGCCGTAAAGAGGAAAAATACGATACCGACACCTCCGGCAAGCATTCTGGACGCTGCTGTAAGCTGTTCCAACCCTATGACCTCCCGTTTGCCGCAGAGGAAAACGGATACCTTGTACTTGCCGATTACGGTCGCTTCAAAGGCAGCCGTGCGGCGAACGTAGAGGTTCACGGAGGGGCTTCTTTGGAAGAGGTCGTCGTTCCCATTATTGAACTGTCCCTAAAAGATGGAAGTGTAATCGTCAAGCTGGTTGATGAGACTGTGACCGTAGACTTCCGCATCGGCACGGAGGTTAAGCTTTTCTTTAACTCTCCCGTGCAGGACATATCCGTCTTGTTGAACGGCAAGCTGTATCAGGCGGTGCAAACAGACGGCAACCACTATACCGTGAAGCTGCCTGACACAAAGCGAGCGGGAGACTATCCAGCGGACGTTTACGCAGGCGATAACCTGATTGGCAAGATTTTGATTAAAGCGCAAGGCAAGAGCGGCAAAGTCAATGACGCTTTTGATGACTTGTTTTAGGAGGTGCCGTCCATGATTGAGAAACTCAGAAATTGCTTTGATGAGATGGTCGTGTATAAAGATTTAAAAAAAACCGGGAATGTCTTTTCCTCCTTATGCCTGCCATCTTTCATGCGCGACTGGCTTTTGAAAAAATTTGAGGATGAAAATGGAAATTTTGATAATGATGAACTGATTCGCTTTGTAAAAACTTATTTGCCACGTAAGGATGACTGGATTTCTATAAAAAACCGGGTTGTGGTTGACCGCGAAAGAGTCAGATTTCTTGCGAAAGTTTCCGTGGACATTGAGATTAAAACGAGTGAGGTATCGTTCTTTTTGCCAGATTTCGGATTATCTAGCAAAGATACTATAATCGAAGATTCGATATGGCAAACTTGTAAAGATGATTTGGTTCGCGGCAAAGAGACTTGGGGGATGGTCGAATTTGGATATCGCCCGCCTGATGAAATTGAGAAGCGCGGTAAAATCAAACTGACTGCTTTCAATACCTTTTGTCCCTACACAATTGATCTTGAGTTCTATAAAGATGCTCGCAGGGAATTCACCACAGTGGAATGGCTTGACGTTTTGCTCGGAGCTGTGGACTATAATGCAAGCGGTTACCTTGGAGACGAAGAAAAGAAGTTAACCATGCTTACGCGCTTACTACCGTTTGTAGAGAAAAACCTAAATCTTATTGAACTTGCGCCAAAAGGCACAGGAAAATCATACTTGTTTGGTAATGTCAGTCGTTATGGTTGGCTTGCAAGTGGAGGCGTGATGAGTCGCGCAAAAATGTTTTATGATGTATCTAGGCGTACCGACGGATTAGTAGCAAAAAACGATTTTGTAACCTTGGATGAAGTGCAGACTATCACATTTCCCGATGTTGATGAAATGCGCGGCGCACTAAAGTCATTTTGTGAGAATGGATATTGCAACATTGGTAATCACAGAGTGGATGGTGATGCCGGTGTTATCCTTTGCGGAAACATCAAGAAGGAAACGATGGATGAGGATGGCTTTGGTAATATGTTTGAGGAACTCCCTTCCGCCTTTCACGAGTCGGCTTTGATAGAACGCTTCCACGGCTTCATCAAGGGGTGGAATATCCCCAGAATGAATGATGACCTCAAGATTGCGGGCTGGGCTTTGAATTCGGAATATTTCTGCTCGATTATGCACGAACTTCGTGACGATATGAGTTATCGCGCCATAGTGGATGAACTTATTGAAGTTCCCGAAGCCGCGGACACCCGTGATACCGAAGCGGTCAAACGTATCGCCACGGCGTACCTGAAACTTCTGTTCCCGCAGGTTCGCACTGCGAACGACATAACTGCCCGCGAATTCAAGCGTTACTGTCTCGATAGAGCGCGGAAGATGCGGGATACAATTAAGTATCAGTTGGGAGTGCTCGATGTGGAGTATCGCGGGAAGGATATCCCTGCATTCAGCGTCAGACCTGATCTTGAAGAAGAGGGGTAATTGTGTGGAGAAAAAGAACTGTTACTTTTGTGGAAAAGAAACCCTGAGCAAGAACGAAATCGGGCTTACCAAAAAGCTACTCGACAAGGATTCAAAGCGATTCTATTGCATTGATTGCCTTGCCGAATATCTGGAGGTCGATACCGAGTTTCTGCTCGTCAAAGTTGAGGAATTTAAAGAACAGGGCTGTAAACTGTTCTGAAGAAGGTGGGACCATGATTTACGCAGATAACGCTGCAACTACAAGAATATCTGACAGCGTCTTTGAAAAGATGCTTCCGTTTTTGCGGGAGCAATATGGAAATGCCTCTAGCCAGTATTCGTTTGGCGCAAAAGCAAAACAAGCCATTGAACAAGCACGACAACAGGTAGCAACAGCAGTTGGAGCAAAAAAGAATGAGATCATATTCACCTCTGGAGGTTCAGAAGCGAATAGTTGGGTACTTCAAAGTATTGCCGAATTCTTTAAACATGAGCCGCTTCATTTCATTACCTCTGCAATCGAGCATCACTCCATCTTAAACACTTGCCATGCTTTGCAATTGGGTGGAGTTGAGGTCACATATTTGCCTGTAAATGCTTACGGTCAAATTGAGGTTGAAGAGGTCATATCGGCAATTCAACCAAACACAAAACTTGTTTCAATTATGCTTGCCAACAATGAGATTGGGACCATTCAGCCGATAGGTAATATTGGAAAATATCTCCACGAAAAAGGAATTCTGTTTCATACAGACGCTGTACAGGCTGTCGGACATATTCCGGTTAATGTAAATACACTGAATATTGATTTCCTCACTGCGTCCGCACATAAGTTCAACGGGGCAAAAGGTACGGGGTTTCTTTATAAACGAACAGGTATTAAGCTGCCCTCACAGGTTTTCGGTGGTGAGCAAGAACATGGCGAACGTGCCGGAACGGAAAATGTCGCAGGGATTGTTGCCTTAGGCTACGCGCTTGAAGAGAGCATTGCTGAAATAACAACGGTAAATAAGAATCTTTCAGCATTAGTTCAGACAACTGTCTGCGGTTTGAAAAAATTAATCCCCGGTATTAAAATAAACGGCGAGGGAGGAAAACGTCTGCCGGGAACAGTTAACTTGACATTTCCCCATGTTTCCGGTACGGCGATGATGCACTTGCTGGATTTAAAAGGAATATGTGTATCCACCAGTTCAGCATGCAATTCGGGGAAAGACGAGCCGTCCCATGTTTTGCTTGCTTTGGGGCTTTCAGAAAAGCAAGCGATGTCGGCGGTTCGAATATCTTACGGCAAGTACAATACACCGGAAGAAGTGAATTTTATCGTTAATGAAATAAACTCTGCTTATAGTAAAATTACAGATACAGTTGTATAAAGAGCCCAAAACACAAAAATGTGCATTGCTTACACGATAGTCAAACAAGTAGCCATTGCTTAGAATCTTATTTCGGCACGGCCATGAGGTGTTTGGGTACAACAAGATTTTTGAGAGTTTTAGTTTTTAGCCCAATGCACTTATCCGACCAAAGCACAATAGATATCATAGTATGCTACAATATCCTTTGCCGGCCTCATCTGCTGATGACGGTCGGTAATTTTATGCGAGGAGAAATATTATGGCATCGATCAGACAGAGAGGTAATAGCTACTCAGTTATTTATTATTCCAACACAGAGGACGGTAACAGAAAGCAAAAATGGGAAACCTATCATTCAGAACAGGAGGCGGTACAGCGAAAAATGGAGCTCGAAAACCAAGTCCCATTTTTAGATTTTGATTCTCAAACTCATACATTGAATGATCTGTTGGATCAATACATCAATCTACATGGTTTGTCCAACTGGTCATTTTCCACATATACAACAAATGTAGGAATCATGGATAACTATATCCGCCCCTACATAGGAGATATGAAGCTATATTTCGTCAGCAGAAAGAACATGAGCCAATACTTTTCTAAACTCCATACTTTGAAACGGACTAAAAATAAATACAAGCCCTATGAAACAGGACCTATTTCAAACGGGATTAAAAAGGAAATTAAAAAGATCCTGCACGCAGTCTTTGAGCAAGCAGTAAATTGGGGCTATTTTGAATCAAACCCTGTAAAGCACATAAAACTATATAAACCGGCCCCATCCCCTAAGGTATACCTTTCGCCAAGTCAAGTAGCGTTGGTTATTAACGAAGCATTTCGACAAAAGGATCTTCTGATGGCTTTGGTAATCCAACTAGCCTTCGTATGCTCCATGAGGAAAGGCGAAATAATGGGATTGCAGTGGCGTGCTATTGATTTTGACAGGTATAGTATTTATGTTAACAGAGAATTGGCCCGCGTACATAGAACAAGTTTAAAAACGTTAAATCACATTAAGGTATATCAGCAATTTCCCTCACACAAACCTAGCTCTACGACTATTGCAATTTTAAAGGAGCCTAAAACGCAGTCTTCCATACGGACAGTTTTTATGCCTTGGTCAGTAATCAACACGTTGAATTTGTGGAAGCTGGAACAAAAGAACTATAAAAAAGAGTATCCTGAGGATTTTAGGAATTACAATTTGGTTGTTGCACTGCAAAATGGGCTTCCCCTATCAGATCAGTACATCACGACAAGGTTTCATGCTTTGTTAAATGCCTGCGGATTACCGCGTGTGACATTTCATAGTCTTCGCCACAGCAGTACAAGCTATAAGCTGGTCTTGAGCGGTGGAAACGTTAAAGCTGTACAGGGTGATAATGGACATGCCCAACCGAATATGGTTCTCTCGGTTTACGCACAGGTGTGTGATAACGATCGAGAGATTCTATGCAATAAAGTTGAAGAAGATTTTTGTTCCCGGCTTATGACCATTTAGCAAAGCAAATACCTGGTCAACGCTATGAGCAAAGCTGCTAATAAAATGAGTTTTGTATGTATCGAACAAGGCAAATGGAAACAAAGAAAAAAGCCGATACAATCAGCTTTTTGTACCCTGTCGGAATCGAACACTAAGCAACCGATTAGGAGGGCGGTGCTCTATCCCCTGAGCTACCGGGGCCTATATAAAAATGTTTTTCGTTCGCTCTCCGATTAGGAGGGGGGTGCTCTATCCTATATTTATATTAGCTAACTAAAGGATTTGTTCTGTATTAAGTAGTTCAAAAGCCACAGAAATTGACTGGTTTTTTGATAGTGTTGATGTAATAATAATTTGGTGTCCATTAGAACTTCATTTGGTTTCAAGACAATTATACATTAAACATCAGATATTTTAAGAAGGAGGTAAAGAAAAATGGATGTTACGAGTTTCTTTTATGACGCTTTAGACAGTGATAATCTATATGAGCTTGCGGACCATCTAGAAAGCTTGATAAAACATTTAAAAAGCGTAGAAAACAAGATGAAGATAATAGATGAATGTTATAGTTTACTCAGTGATGAATGTTTTTATGAAGGGGAAGCAGCCGGTCACTTTATAAAAATCTTCAGCGTGAAAGATAGTATACCAGAATTTTTGTATAATCACTGGACGTTCTCCGATACAGCTGAAGAAAATTTTGTTAGATTAGAATCTATTGTACATAAGATTCGAAACTATATGATAGCTCCCAAAGCACCAAGAATATCTGATCGCACAATTTGCGATCTTGTCGACTTAGTAGAGAGAAAATTCCAGTATGGGACAAAGGTGTTAAAAGAGCATCCTGTTAAAATACTAAAAATCAATCAAACGTATAAAGGGTGGGGTTGTTATTACATAGCAGGCACGTCCAATGGTGAAATTGCTAAAGACGCTATTATTATGACCTGCCCGAACAACCCAGAGGCACCTCAAGAATTTGGCTTTATACATGAGTTAGGGCATCGGCTTCACACCAGCTTGACTTATCAAACCTTTGTACCGCCAGCGTCATTTGCTTGTTTCAGAGAGTATTTACCGGAGCCCATTCAAGATGACAGGTCAATGTCGGAGCACTTCGCGAATTTTTTTGCTATTGCCGCTCTAAATAACTCTCCATATGAACATTGTATTCCACATAAAGTATCCACTGCAGATATCGCTGTTTTCGAAAAATATATGTCGATTACTATTGCAACCATGGATGAAAATGTTATTCATACTATAGATGAGCTACATAATAAGGCTAAATATCTGGGAATCAATCTATAAGGAAGGTGTTCTGATAGTGAATAGACAAAATCAGTGCGCTGATATTTTCCTGTAAGGTAGACCCTGAATTCTGTAGGCAAAGGTAGCGTGGCATATCATTTTGATTGACAATCATGCTTATATCATATTGTAAACTTGCGTAAAAATCAAAATTGATGAAATATTATCTCTACAAATGCCGAACATCCTGAATGAAGTATCAAAGTTACCTCTAAAGGTTTTGGATGAATTACGGATCAAACCTGTACCACCACCCCTAAATTTAATAAAATTGGAGCCATTCAGAGGTGCTCATTTATCGGTGGTGAGAATGACAAAGATGTATTCTCTTTATACATAAAGGTTCTGATGGAGACTATTAAAGACGATCCGTTAGGCGAGTGCTCTTTGAATGAATTGTTCAGACTTTTTACATCCAAGCAGTCATCAGAATTGAATGTTCTAAAATCATTTGAGGTCTAGCCTGGACGCCTTAGCTTTATATACACACCCTTTGCTGCAGCAACTCCATATCTCTAACTACTTTATAGCAGAGAGAAAATATGATATAATTATAGCTACTTGATCAGTAAAGGATGAAATTGATGAATAATGAAAAGATAGTTGTCACGCTTGAGGATATGGAAATTCGAAGCGAGGAAATATTTGAGCTTTGTGAAACAATAAATCAGCCTATATTTATTCAGCGTAACGAAAAAAACAACCTGGTGCTTATGTCCCTCAAATATTACAAGGAGCAACACTTTGATGACATCTGGTCTATCCCTGCTGAGATAGATAGGTAAATTTATTCAGATGATATCTCCCAGAAAAAACGAGGAGTGCGGCCGAATAGAACACTTATGTATGTAGCTAATATCGAAATTCTGCAAAATGGGTTTTGATGTAGAAATCATCCAAAGAGATTGGTGCGTAAAGGAGGTGAAACGTATGTCCAAGTATACGGATGACGATATCAGGAATATGAAAAAGATTACGCTACAGATTGCCGGTCAGTATCTCGGTATTGCCCCTATGGCTGTGGCGCTTGGTATGCGCAACGATTTGCTCCCAATTGGTTTCGCCGTACATAATGAAGACCGATACAAAGATAGCTGGACCTATAGCATTATCCCCGAGCGTTTGATAGCGTATAATCATGGGAAAATCAATGAAGTGCAAGTCCAAAGCATTGAAAAAAATCTCAACACAATTATCAGTCAGTTTGATGAAATGAAACGTGACTTGCTTTTTCTATTAAGCGAAGAAAAGGAATAGGAGGGATAAAACAATTTGACGCCATTATAGGTAAATCCGACGCGGGTGAACAATCAGAAAATAACGCAACTATAGAACTGGCGGAAAGTATTGAAGCACCGCTGGACGATGCGGAGGAATTGCCGAGGCGCAAGTCTATCAAATATGAGATTATATCCAGGAAGGAGGAATCCGCTGTGTTACAAACTCCAGTTATTAAGTTAACCCGGCGACAGCTATATGATGAAATTTGGGAAATCTCTGTTGCCGGCGTAGCCAAGAAATACGGTATTCCATATGCGCATCTTATGAAACAGGTTAAAGAAGCGAACATTCCAGTTCCTCCATCTGGGTATTGGACCAAGCTTAGCTTCGGGAAATCGGTCACCAAACTTGAACTTTTAGAACCGTTTGATGAAGTCGTTTCCATTTTTGACACCTCCCTAACGACACGCAAACAAAAGCCAAAGAAAACACCAAAATCGGAAGCTGCCGCTGAAGCATCGCTGGAGAGTGATAAAGTCGAGGAGAAACCGGTGCCTGTTGTCCCCCTTCAGACCGAGCTTGTGGCTGAACTTGAGCCGGCGGTCTTTGATGCGCCTGAAACGATAGAACGCTATGGTCAGATTTATAATGTGTATAACCGAGAAACGCTTTATAGAGAAGTATGGGAAGCTCCGGTAACTGAGGTTGCAAAACGGTATAAGGTTTCTGATGTCACAATACATAAGGTCTGTAAGGCACTTGAAATTCCGACACCTCCAGCGGGCTATTGGGCAAAGGTACGCGCCGGGAAGCCCGTTACCATTATTCCATTGTCAAAAAGTAAAAAGGCCTCTCAAAAGACCGGCATCCGGACGGGAATAACTTATCAGCCGGAGGTTGAAAAAGAAACACTCGCATTCTTAAGTGAAGAAGAACGCTCTGTTATTCTAGCCGTTGCATTGCAGATCCTGCTGCCGGATGGAACTTCCAGGATGCATTCCAAAATCATTGCGCATCGCAAAGCCATTGTGGAATGGAAGAAACAGTTCAAGGAGAATGAAAGAAAAGGCTGGAACCGGCGCAACTCGGAATCGCCGCCGTTTTTGGCTGACACTGTTTCGGACGAGACCCTTCCCCGGGTATGCCATATCATTGATGCGCTGATCAAAGCGATGGAGCCTTTGGACTGTTCTTTGACAGAAAACCTTATCTTTATCGTAAACGGTGAAACGGTACGGCTTTTCTTTTCAGAATCACAGGATAAGGTTGCGCATATTCCAACAAAAGAAGAAAACCTGCAGCTTTTGAAATATGAGGAAGAACGCAAGCGGTATTCCGGGGCATCAAAACCCCAAATTCGAAAGTATGACTATGTTTATAACGGGCGTATATGCCTTACGGTCAGCAATCAGAAGAGCTTCCGCGACTGCAAATCATATGTTGTGGAGGAACGCCTTGGTGACATTATGATTGAGATATACGAAGCGGCTGAAGCGCTCAAAAAAGCGCGTGAGGTCCGTGAAGAAGCTGAACGTAAACGGCAGGAGGAAGAGTGCCGTAAAGAGGAACGACGTAAGCGTTACAATGTAGAGGTTAATCAGACACTTGCCCTGACAAATCTTGCCGAAGACTATGATATTGCCTGCAAGATACGGCAGTATATATCTGTCGCCGAAGAATCTCAAAGTGCGGAATGGATTGAATGGGCAAAAGCCAAGGCCGACTGGTATGACCCCACAGTTGCTAAAAAGGATGAATTTTTCGGTAAACGCGAGCATGAAAAAGCTGCGGAGGAGAAAAAACTCAAGCACCAAGGCTATTGGTGGTGACGCGGCAGACCCTGTTGAGGATTGAGGTGAATCAATGCGTATCTGGTCGGGACAACCTGAATATCTATATGAAAAACTCAAAATCGAAAAGATTCTGCATTGTGATCCAACTCAATCAGAGTTAATTACCAAATGCGGCTTTGGTCCGGCATATGACTGGCTCGTAGAGCAGATGTTATCGCATGTGGGGCTGCCACCCATAGGAGTAAAGTACCCGTTTTGGGCGTGGCATACCTTGGAATGGAAGCGGCAAAAACCGGATTTGCGACGCAGGGAATTTCGTGCCTATAACGGAGACCAAGCTTGCATCGAGCTGGAAATCCCGGATAAAGATGTACTGCTGAGCAATGAAGATATGTGGCATATCGTATTGACTGACGGATATTATGGGGATTGCTCTAATAAACAGGAATATGAAGCCGAGGATGCCTGGTATGAGAGCCTTGCACCTGACGAGCGGATTTGTGTAAAGCAAAAATCATGGGAAAAGATTTCTGACGTCTTTCCGCCTTTCGAAAATGAATGGGAGAGTCATGGGAAATACATACAGGCTACATTTTGGGAATTACATCTTGATCAGGTTGTTGCCGTCCGTCATTTTAAAGGACGCAAAGGTAACATTGAGTCCAAAAAAATATGTAAAACAAATGTGCAAGCCTCAAACAATGAAGAAAATTATAAGGCATAGGGTTGTGCGTCGTTTAAATAAAAAGCGGAGGAAACAGCATGAATACAGATGAACATAATAACATAAATGGCCAAATCATTCTTTACCAGACTGAGAATAGTAAAATCTCGGTCAATGTGCGTTTTGAGAACGAAACATTCTGGATGGCACAGAAGGCGATTGCTGAGCTTTTCGATACCGATCGAAGCGTCATCACAAAACATCTTATTAATATTTTTCAGGAAGAAGAACTTGATAAGGATTCAACTTGTGCAAAATTTGCACAAGTTCAAAGCGAGGGCAATCGCCAAGTCACACGTGACGTGGAATTCTATAATCTCGATGCGATTATTGCCGTCGGATATCGTGTGAATTCCAAGAAAGCGACACGCTTCCGCCAGTGGGCGACACGGACACTACGCGAATTCGTTCAAAAAGGTTTTATCCTCAACGACGATATGCTGAAAAATGGTAGGGCGTTTGGGCGCGATTATTTTGACGAGTTGCTCGAACGCATCCGTGAGATACGTGCCAGTGAGCGCAGGGCCTATCAAAAAATCGCCGATGTTTTTGAACAGTGCAGTTATGATTATGACAAGAACAGCGAGACAACGAGAGCGTTTTATGCTTTTGTGCAAAACAAACTACATTTTTCTATCGCGGGCAAGACTGCCGCGGAGTTGATTTCCGAGCGTGTGAGTCTCAACCATCCGACGATGGGACTGACTACTTGGAAGTCCGCACCGGACGGAAAAATCATAAAGAGCGACGTGTCCGTTGCCAAGAATTATCTCAATGAAAAAGAACTGTCGCGACTCAACCGTATCGTCACAATGTTCATTGACTATGCAGAGCTTATGGCTGAGGATGAGGTTGTTTTGAGCATGGCGGATTGGCTTGCCGAAACAGATAATTTCCTTACAAACAATAGACGGAAAATTCTTCATGGCAAAGGTCGGGTTTCACATGACGATGCCGTTAAAAAAGCGAAGGATGTGTATGAGCAATTCCGGATTCGGCAAGACCGGGAATACATCTCTCAGTTCGATATTGAGATGGAAAAATACTTGAAAGGTAACACAGAAAAATAGCGATATAGACGCCGCCTTTTTCTGTTAAACCCAAGTATCTCATACTGTACAACCTATATAACATATACATAATACCAGACGATTTCTCGTCTGGTATTTTTGCGCTCAAAACCAGCCGGAAGGAGGGCCGAACCGATGACAAGCCAGGGAAATGCCGTATTCACAAAAGAGTTCGCGGCAGGCAGTGGTATACTTATTATTGAGAATATCTTCAGCGGG
>Ga0153939_1000124_pt1 | contig 26178 bp, 19 predicted proteins | sample TSNJ023MetaG_FD_104734 | JGI IMG/M metagenome (GOLD analysis project Ga0153939, IMG submission 104734) | Attine ant fungus gardens microbial communities from New Jersey, USA - TSNJ023 MetaG | ecosystem: Host-associated > Fungi > Mycelium > Unclassified | place: USA: New Jersey, Brendan T. Byrne... | reverse complement strand
CGCTGGACGACATCATTGAGGAATACGGATACTGGTATAAGGAAGCGTTGGAGGCGGATCCGCTGATTGATGAAATCGTAAAACTGCCTGACGGGAAGCAGTATTCATTGCCCCGAATTGTGAGATCTATCCCCAACGCCACATCGGGAAGGGCCTGGATCAACCAGAACTGGCTGGACGCGCTGGGGCTTGACACACCGGAAACGACGGATGAGCTGGCGCAGGTGCTGCGGGCATTTAAAACCGGAGATCCCAACGGAAACGGTCAGGCGGATGAAATCCCCTATATCGGCGCTTCCATGACGGGCTGGCATTCCAATCCGGATGAGTTTATCATAAACTCCTTTGTGAAATATAACCGCGACATGCCGTTCTACATTGACGACGACGGTAAAATGCAGGCGGCCTTTGACAAGGATGCGTATCGGGATGGCTTAATTTACATGAATATGCTTTGCGGTGAAGGGTTACTGGATCCCGCGACCTTTACACAGGATGAAACTCAACTCAAGCAGATTTTTGCCAACGAGGATGCAGCGCTGGTAGGTCTTGTCCCGGGCGGCGGCACCTTCCAATATGACAGCATGGATGGCGAACGCGTCCGGGAGTATGTTCCGCTCTCACCGGTGGAAGGGCCGGACGGCGTACGGCTTGCCTGGTATAATCCCTATAGCGATTACGATGTAAAATCATGGATTATCACCAGTGCCTGTGAAAACCCCGAGGTCGCATTCCGTGTTGCCGACCTGATGTACAGCCGGGAGGCTGCCATGCGCAACCGCCTTGGAGAACCAGGAGTGGACTATCTGATTCCGGAAAATGGAGAGATAGCAGTCGATGGTGAACCGGCAACCTATCAACCGGTGCTGCTTTGGGGTTCTATTCAGAAATCGCATTGGAACGAGGTAGGGCCCACCTATAATGACTTTGACAACAACTGTGTAAAAGAGGATAATCCCTACGAGCTGCAGCAGTATCTGTGGAACGCGACGCAGGAGTATTATACGCCGTATATCCCGGATGTTAAAAATTGCTACAATCAGCTGACCTTCTACACATTTGACGACGCCCGGAAGCTTGCGGACATCTGGTCGACCCTGAAGGATTATCAAAGGGAATCCCTTGCGAAGTTCGTGACAGGCGTCATCGATCCGAACAATGACGGCGATTGGGCGCAGTATTTGGGAGAACTCGAAAATATTGGATATCTTGATTATCTCGAAATTATGCAAAACCGGTACGACAGTAAATGAAGAAATAAAGAACAAAGCAAGGTTGTTCTATGGAATTCGTAGAACAACCTTGTCATACTTTTTTATAGGCGGATAAATGGCTGGTAATTTGCGGGATACGGCCTGCAAGTTCGAAATGTGGCGGTTGAGCAGCGCGACGTTATGCGTTACGAGGGATAGCCGGACAGTGATCATGGAGCTTGGGAGATTTATGATGGACAATGAAAAATACAGAGCGCAAAAAATGGACTTCAAGGTTTTACTCGGCTATTTTGTAACCTATATCATCATCATCTCCCTGCTTTTCTTTGCGATTGGCGGTTATTCCTATGTTAATATTATCTCTGAACGCAGAAACACCGCCAAAGAGGAAATAGACAGCTATATTGGCCGGAAAATGGATGTCTTAGACGAAAAGCTCAGCGACACGGTACGCGTAGCCATGTCGTTTTATCAGGATAAGGAGGTGGCGCGTATCCGGACGCTCAGTCATGAATTTCAACCATCGGAGTATTACCGGTTCGACACGCTGTCAAAGTCATTGGAGCCCTACACCAGCGGTGGTTTTATCGAGCAGATCGGACTGTATTTCCACGGAAATGAAATTTTGATTGCATCGAACCTGATCGACAGGCGTACATGGGTTTATTACAATTTGATTTTCGATATTTGTGGGTATAATTATGAAGCATTTCGTGAAAACGCGCTGGGCCGGGAACCGGGCAGTTTTTATCTTTTAGAGGAAACGGAAAACAGCCGGATTATGCTGGCTTATACTCTGCCCTACAGTGATGACGGGCAGGGCGCAACGGTTTTTACCCGGCTGGATGTTTCCGGTATTTTAAGTGTGCAGGATATTCAAAGCCGGTATGAGGGAGCTGTATTGCAATTGACAGATCATGAGGGGCGGATTCTCTATCAAGAGGACAAAGCCGCTTCCTTCATGCAGGCGGAGCCGGCAGCCGTTCAGGGCGACAATAACTATGAATATTACGAGCGGAGATCCGAGATGTTGGGATGCTCGCTGCGCATTTATGTGGATAAAAGGGAGCTGTATGCGGACTCGATTGCCGTGCAGACAAACATCACCGTCATCTTTCTTTCCTTCCTTTTTATTTCATTGGTACTGGCGGTAATTTTCGCCCGAAGGATATCCAAACCTGTAACAGAATTAATGAGAATATGCGACGACAACGGAAAAGGAACGAATCAACAGGCGGTATGGGAATTTATCAGCGGAACTGAGCTGAAGCAGATCGTAAAGAAGGTATCCAGCATCTCCCAAAGCAACTCCCTGCTTTCCAAGCAGGTTCAAAGCTATCGCGATGGGATTAAGGCTTTATTCTTTAAAAAACTGCTGAACGGCGAAATGATATCGGAAGAGGAGATTGTAATGATCCGTGACGATATTCAGTCGCTGTTTGGCTTTGGGTGCTATACCGTGGCGATACTGAAGCTGGTGTGCCTCGACAAGAAAGTCGGGGAAGAGCCTTGGCCGCTTGGCAGTGCGTTTATCTCCGTTTTTTCCTATCTTGAACAAAATAAGGAGAAGGAGGCACACTTTTGCATGACGGGCATCGATCAGGCGGCCATTATCCTTTGTGAGTCCATTCAGGACAGCCGACAGGGGATCGAAGCTTATTTGAACGGCATCTCCGATTTTCTGCTGAAAACAGGACATAAAGCCTGCTGGGCGGTGGGACGGACAGTGAATAATCTGGACCAAATATTCATGTCCCATCAAAATGCGGCGCAGGTGCTCAGTGATTTGGACATTGTAGGTTCGGAAAAATATGTTGTATTTGCCGACGGCGAGAAGAGAGATGCACAGGTCAATTACACAGTGGAGGATGAGCAGCGGATTTTGCATGCGCTGTCACAGGGGGAAACCGCGGCCGTGCGAAGACTTATACGGGAGCTTTTCAGCCGAAATGAAAAGGCCCTGAAAAAATCAAAAACCTGCACAGAAACCTTCGTTTCCGCACTGTCGGGCACCGTGATCCGGGCGCTGGATCATATGACGGAAATGGAGGAGAAGCACAAAGAAGAGATTGATCTCTATCTGTGGCAAATGAAGAACGCGGAGGATGTCATCGTACTGGAACGCTATATGGGTGTTATCACCGGGCTTTTTGCCGACATACTCAGCTCCCAGAGCGAAAGCAGGCATCGGCGGCTTTTGGAAAGAATGAAACAGTTTATACATGAAAACTTCAGCGATTCAGAGCTTTGCCTGGGGATGCTTGCGGAAAAGCTGAGTTTGACCGAAAGCTATGTATCTGCATTTTTTAAACAAAACAGCGGTAAAAACATCACACATTACATAGAAAAGGTACGGATGCAAAAAGCGAAGGAGCTTCTTTTGGATGAGGGTATGAGTACGGCGGAGATCTCAGTAGCGGTTGGATATAACAATCCCAACACATTTTATAAAGCGTTTAAACGCCATTTCGAGATCAACCCCAAGGCATACAGGGAACGGCTGCAAATGATCAAAGAAAACGGCGGCCCTTTTTCATCATAGGAAGGGCCGCCATAAAAATCTCAGGAGTAGAACTTGTTTTGCCATTACGCCGTTTTAGTCATAGCCGTACAATGCAATATTGGTTATAAAAGCAGCAGCCTTACCGGAGGATTTATGACCCATTATTTTTGAGCCGTAAAGAAAAAACGGGGGAAACGGAAAATGAAATCGCCGTTTGTCTGTTTCGGATAAGCCTGTAAAAGTGCCTCCTTAACCTGTATAATAAACCGGGCTCCGTCGGCTTCTGACAAAGCGTTGATATAAGGCCGCAGGCCGGAGCCCTTATACCACTCAATAATATCGTCATGGGAATGCAGGGAATGGTAATAGGTGGTTTCCCATATGGAAAACTCACGAAAAAAAGAGGAGAGAAGGTCATAGTACTGTTCCGGAAGCAGATTGTGGAAAATCCGCTTGTCCGGGATTTTTTCTTTCCACCGGGCGGAAGATACCAGTTGCTCGATGATGATGTGAATAGGCTCTTTATAATTCATGGGCGTCTGCACGGCAAGCATACCGCCTGGGCGCAGCAGTGACGCCATATCCGAAAGCAGTTTCTCGTGATTTGGCACCCACTGGATACAGGCGTTGGAAAATACGAGATCAAAATCGTGATCCAGCCCCGTGAGTTCATTTGCCGCGTCGCAAAGAACAAAATCCATTTCACAGTAATGGGCCTTTGCCGCCCGGATCATTTCCGACGAACTGTCGATTCCCAGCACATAGCTTTCCGAAAAGCGCCGCTTCAGTGCCGCGGTGCTGTTTCCGGGGCCGCAGCCGACATCCAGTATTTTAAGGGGAGCGGGAAGGCCGATACGCGCGATCAGGTCAATCGACGGCTGGGTGCGCTCCTGTTCGAATTTCAGGTATTGATCAGAATTCCAATTGCTCATAGGTATCCCATCCCGGATAAAATATTATAATGTTTTACTCAGTTTTTTTAAATAGGCCCGAAAGTCCGCCCCGATTTGCGGATGCTGCAGGGCAACCTCCACGTTTGCCCGCATGATGCCGAGCTTGTTGCCCATGTCATACCTTGTGCCGGTAAAGTCCACCGCTGTCATGGTTTCAGCTCGGGCCAGCCCGCACATGGCATCGGTCAATTGAATCTCACCGCCGGCACCGGGCGGTGTTTTTTCAATGATGTCAAAGATTTTTGCGTCCAGAACACAGCGGCCTAAAATGGAGAAAAGTGAAAACTCTTTGCCCTTTTCCGGTTTTTCAATCATATCGACGCAGCGGTAGCAAGTGCCCTCAAGGGGCTCCAGCTTCAGGGAGGAGTACTGGGAAATCATCTCAGGCTGTACCTCTTTGACGCCCACCACGGATTTTCCATAGGCCTCATAGGCGCGAATCAGCTGCGCTAGGGCGGGGTCCTCGCCGATGATTACATCGTCGCCATACAAAATGGCAAAGGGCTCGTCTCCCACGAAGGCGCGGGCCCTTCCGACGGCATGGCCGAGGCCCTTAATTTCCTTTTGGCGGATAAATGTGATGTTTACAAGGTTCGCAATGCCGACGATTTCATCATAAAGGTCGCGCTTGGCAGGATTCTGATACAATCTGTCCTCCAGTTCGGGCGTGCGGTCAAAATGATCCTCCAGAAGGCACTTTCCGCGACTGGTGATGATCAGAATTTCTTCGATACCGGCCCGCACCGCTTCCTCCACAATATACTGAATGGCGGGCTTGTCGACAATCTGCAGCATCTCCTTCGGCATGACTTTTGTTGCGGGCAGAACCCTTGTGCCGAGTCCTGCTGCCGGGATAACGGCTTTTCTAACTCTTTTCATATTCAATAATACCCTTTCAAATTATGATAACAGTGTCAGATAACGCCGCCGCACTTGAACATAGGGGCGTATTGCAATCTTTTCCGTTTTGTCGTCCTAGTGAGAAAAACTTGCATACCATCCCGTATTCTGATTTGGCGGCGTACTAACCGTAATTCATAAAGAACGACGGCATGGAGGACAGAATACTGTATGAGATAAAAAGACAGATGGCAATGGCCAAGTTGACACCGCCCTTCGCTTCGATGACATTGTTGACGTCCGACGGGTCTTCCTTCATTTTAATCTGCTGAATGGTGCGGATACAGTGCTTCATATACCATTTGTTGCCCATGACGCCGCAGACGATCATAATGATCAGCATAAAGAGAAGGCAGATGAGCGGCAGAGCCACCTTCAGGTACATGAGTGGCTGGTCCATCAGGACTACCGCAATTTCCGAATAATCATTATAGGTCAGCGCAGTGGAGGAAAGTTCGATATTCGCCATTTCCATCGCCTTTAAAAGGGTCGGAGTCGATACGTAAAGCGAGGTGAAGGTATATGTGATGTAAAGTCCGAACATCAAAATGGTAAGGATGGTTCCGAGCTTGTACTGCTTGCGGTATAGCATCCAGGGGCCTGAAAAAAGAAAGGCGCAGAAGCTGAATTTTTTATGCTTTGTCTGGGCGATCCGGCGAAAGACAGGCATGTAATAGTTGGTGTTTGTTTTGACAAGCTTGGAAACATCGCCAAAGGTTACATTGTCATCAAGCTTTTCCGTGGGGCTCACGCCGCCCATTGGGTCAAAACTGAAAGGGTGCGCGCCGAAGCCAAAAGCCGAAGGAGCGCCCTGTGGCTGTCCGGTGGGGGGGAGCTGTGTGTTCTGATAGGTTTTCGGGTCCCCCACAAGTGAAGAACCGCAGCGATTGCAAAACAAGGCGCTGTGTGCGTTCAGCGTCCCGCACACGGTACATTCCTTATCCTTGATTTCCGTGGATATATCCGGCGGCTCCGGCGGTTTTGGCGGCTGCCAGCCCTTTCCGGAACCGTGTTCCGCTTCAAAAATGCAGCTGCCCCGCTCTTGGTAGCAATGCCTGTGATATGGGGCTCCGCAGCTGGGACATACTACAATATCATCGTCCTTTTTGAAAGGAATATCACATATCGGACATATTATTCCTTCATAATCTGCCATATTTACCTCCGTGCCCAAAGGGCGATCCGATACATTTTATCGAACTATTGTAAAAATCGTTGCAACTTATTCTAGCTTATTTTTCGGAAAACTTCAACGAAAAGGGGGTTTATTTTCAGTCTGTTAATAATTTGTTTCCAAAATTAAGTTTTTATGTGCAGTTGACGCTAAAAAACATAAAAATGCATCTTATGTATGCATAAGAGAAAACGCGGGAACAAGTATGAATATGGTATGTATCACTTCATCGGCGGGGATCCATACCATTGTGAAGATTTGTTGCTTCTGATGTTTACAATTCGGGGCGTTTCCAGTATAATATCAAAGGTTGGCTCTGGAAAATTTCCTAGAACAATAAGCAGAAGGATGGAACTTAAATACTGCGGGGTATGTTATGCTTCAATTTGAAGAACTGAAACGGGAACTGGAAGAATATGAACAAGGCATTGCAGAGCTGCAGGATGCCCTGGGGCTTAGAAAGCTGCGCGAAGAGGTGGAAATGCTTGAAAACAAAGCGGCGGAGCCGGGTTTTTGGGATAACATGGAAAGCGCGCAGAGGATTTTGCAGAGAACGGCATCGCTGAAGACAAAAGACGAAAGCTATCAGAAGCTGAAATCAAAGGCGGACGACGCGCTGGCGCTCATTGAAATGGGTGACGAGGCCGAGGATCTGTCGCTGATCGACGATGTAAAAAAGGAATTGGCGGAAATTCATGATACAGTGGAATCCATGAGGCTTTCCACATTGCTCACAGGGGAGTATGACGCGAATAACGCCATCATTACCTTCCACGCGGGCTCCGGCGGTACCGAGGCGCAGGACTGGGCGGAAATGCTGTTTCGCATGTATACCCGCTGGGCAGAGCGCCACGGCTACAAGATTTCTACCCTCGACTATCTTGACGGTGACGAGGCGGGCCTGAAAAGCGCGTCCATTCTGGTGGAAGGGGAAAACGCCTATGGTTTTCTGAAAGGGGAGGCCGGTGTACACCGCCTGGTGCGCGTGTCACCGTTTGACGCGGCAGGCAGAAGGCATACATCCTTCTCTTCTTTGGAAGTCATGCCGGAGATTGAAGAGGACAACAGCGTGGAAATAAGCCCTGATGATATTAAAATGGAAGTATACCGTGCCAGCGGCGCCGGCGGCCAGAAGGTCAACAAAACCTCCTCGGCGGTGCGGCTGATCCATATCCCCACGGGCATCACCGTGTCCTGCCAAGTGGAGCGCAGCCAGTATCAGAACCGGGATGTCGCCATGAAGATGCTGATCAGCAAACTGGTGGAAATCAAAGAGCGTGAAAACCTGGAAAAAATCTCCGATATCAAGGGTGAGCAGAAGGAGATCACATGGGGCAGCCAGATTCGGTCTTATGTCTTTATGCCGTACACACTGGTGAAGGACCACCGTACCGGATTTGAGTTTGGCAATGTGAATGCTGTTATGGACGGCCAGCTGGATGGTTTCATAAACGCCTATTTAAAGGCTCTCAGCCAGAACACTCTTGGAAACCATGATGATTAAGCATTGCGGCGGGAACTGTTTACGATGAAACGGTTTCTGCTATTTGCTTTGTGACCACTATGGTGATATACCGGTTCCGCTTAAAATGCGTCAGAGAGTAAAAACGGCGGGTATTTCCGTCTTTTCACCTGCCTAGCGCTTATGCTCGAGTAATTCTAAATATTGTTTAAAATGCACAGAAAGTAAATAATGTAACTGGAGGTCGAAATGAACACGAAACCGTTTGAACAGTATGAATCGGAAGTCCGTTCGTATTGCCGCAGCTTTCCGGCGGTATTTACCACCTCGAAGGGCTCGGTCATGACAGACGAAAATGGCAAGGAGTACATTGACTTTTTCTGCGGTGCGGGGGCGCTGAACTATGGACATAATAATGAATATATAAAAAAAGAGGTCATAGAATACCTTGAAAAAGACGGGATTGCCCATGCGCTGGATATGTACACCATCGCAAAGAGGGAGTTTATCGAGTGCTTCGAGGAAAAGATCCTGAAACCCCGCGGCTATTCATATAAAATACAGTTTCCCGGCCCCACCGGTACCAACGGAGTGGAAGCGGCGCTGAAGCTTGCACGGAAAATCAAAAAGCGTTCCGGTATCTTCGCGTTGATGGGCGCCTTTCACGGCATGACGCTGGGGGCGCTGGCGCTTACCACCGATGTTACCTCCCGAAGAGGGGCAGGGGTGTCGCTGAACGATGTCACCCATATACCGGCCCCCTACATGTTCCCGGAGCTTGATACGATGACCTATCTTGAAACGATTCTCGGCGACGACCATTCGGGCATCGATAAGCCTGCTGCTTTCGTGATCGAAACGGTACAGGCCGAAGGTGGCGTTTATCCTTTCGAAAAAAAATGGCTGCAGGACATCAGCCGTTTCTGTGAGGAAAACGACATTTTGCTTATTGTGGACGACGTACAGGTAGGCTGTGGCAGAGGCGGCGGCTTCTTCTCCTTTGAAGAGGCGGGCATTGTACCGGACATGGTGGTGCTGTCCAAATCCATCGGCGGCTACGGCATGCCGTTTGCACTGACGCTTTTCAAGCCGGAGCTGGATATATGGGTACCGGCTGAGCATAACGGCACATTCCGCGGAAACCAGCTTTCCATCGTGGCTGCGAAAGCGGGTATCGAGGTTTTTCTGAACGAAAAAGTGGAAGAACGCGTACAGGCGAAGGAAAAGGTCATTGAGGCCTTCTTCCGTGAACAGGTGGTCTTGATAAACGATGCACTTCAGATTCGCGGCAAAGGCTTTATCTGGGGCGTGGATTTCACAAAGCTTGGTGGCGGAGAAACCGCAAGGAAGGTCATGACGGCGGCTTTTGAAAATGGCCTCATTGTTGAGCGTGTCGGCAGGGGTAACGCAGTGATAAAGGTGATGCCGGAGCTTCTCATAGATGAAGAAACCCTGCTAAAGGGGCTTACAATTTTGAAAAATGCCATAACGGTAGTTTTATCGTAACAGAGATCGGTAAGTGCGTGAGGCTGACGCAAAGTGCGTAATCAAGTATTTCGCGGCAGTCTCATATTTTTATCCGTAAATGGATTTTTGAAAAAAGGATTGATTTTCTTATCCGTATCGATTATAATATTTCTTGTTCTTTCACTTGCCGGTGTGATGGAATTGGCAGACGTGATGGACTCAAAATCCATTGGTAGCAATACCGTGCCGGTTCGAGTCCGGCCACCGGCACCATAGGACATAGAAAAAGAGATTTCCTTAGGGGAATCTCTTTTTCTATGTCCTCAATCGCGCTCTACCTTGGAGCGCAACAATAGAGGCTTCAAGCGTGAAGCCTCAGGGACTCCTGTGCCAATTAATATTTCAGAAAAGAAGTGGTATGCCGTTTTTCTGGATTGCCGTGACGATTCAGAATCTTCACATCAGAACTTCTCTTTTCTTATCCATAGAACTCATATTTTCTCGTTTTTTAAACTATTCAGCCAGAATCTTATAGATGGATAGCAAAAGTATAGGTATAATGAAGCCCAATAGAATAGGAAAGGGTGAAGTTCATATGGCGCTTGTTCAGTTTAATTTTAAAAGCCAAAGTGTAAGCAGATATGTAAATGTAATAGTGATACTACCAACAGACTCATTAAGCTTTTATGGCCCTGCAGAAGCGGAAGCGAGAGGGCAGAACCCGATATTGGGCGTGCAAAAAGAAGTTTATAAAAATGGTATAAAATTCCAAACAGTATACGTGTATCATGGAGGGGGAGAAGATAATTCTGTAAATACGAGATATGCAGCCCTTGAAAGAGCAGCGCAGGATAACAAGGTTATGCTGGTATGTCCAGATATACAGTTCTTTGGCACAGATTGCGCAGGAGGCAAATATTTTACATATTTGACAGAAGAACTGCCCGTTGTGATGCAAACACTTTTTCCGTCTTCTGATAAAAGAGAAGATAATTTTGTAATGGGGTATGCAATGGGTGCAAATGTGGCTTTGGGCGCCGCAATTATCAGACCAGAATTATTTAATACATGTCTTGATATCTCAGGCGGTATAGGCCTGACACTTAAAACTGAGACGATAATAGATGAGCTTAACAGCGAGCATTTTAAGACATTTGTTCCTTCATACCGCATTGCTTTTGGGGACCCTGATGCATTTAAAGGCTCAAAGTATGATCTTTACCCAATTGCCGAAAAAAATATAAACAATGGGGCCGACCTTTGCAACATCATCATTGCATGTGGAAGTGAAGAATTTATCCGAGCACGTGTAGAAGATGATGTGAAATGCCTTCAGCAGCTTAAACATCCGGTAGAATATATTTGCGACGAGGGATTTGATCATAACTGGAAAATGTGGGATAAATACCTGATAAAGGGGCTTGATAAGCTTTTACCGCTTAAACGTGATTATTTATATTAATCAGAAACAAAGAGTACGGAGATGGGGAAATCCCATCTCCGTCTTTACAGCTATTTCCTTGTTCTACTTGGACTGACCCCATAAACAGACTTATATACCTTGCTGAAATATGCAAAAGAATCGTATCCGCATTTCATTGCAATTTCTCCTATTGTGTCAGAGGTGGTTTCAATCAGCTTTTTTGCGTACTTCATTTTTTCATGTGTGATTAACTCCTTACAAGAGCATTCCGCAATAGATCTTACGATATGCGATATATAATCGGGGGATATATGGATATGCTTTGAAATACCTTGTCTTGTAATGGGCTTTGTTATATTGTCCCTTATATATTGCTCTATCTGCTTATAGTAGCTTCGGTAGTTCTGAGAAACCAAATCAAGATTTTTATGTTCGGCCGATATATACAGCTTATTGATTTTAGATTCAAAATCATGCTGAAGATATTCCATATCGGTGACATAGCTATAGGCATGAAAAAGGTTCAGCAAAGGAGTATGACAATAGTAAATGCTTATGGAGCAGCTTATATTCTCTTTTACCCGTCGTATAAGTATATCAAAATAATTTTCAATATCACTGTAGGACGGCATGATCAAAAAGGTAAAAAGATGAGAGTTGTCGCTATAAAAGGTAGTTGATTTGCCGTTTGCAAAAGAAATTATATGTTCTATCTCTTCCTCATAGCGTTTTTTCAGTTCCAGCTCTGTTAAGGGCAGAGTATACCAACGGTCAATTTTAGTTAGAAATAAAACACATTCATCCTCTTCAGAGCAGCTGAAGCCAAGGTTATTAAGGCGCTTTATTTTGTTTTCAATAATCTTGTCGAACTCTTCACTTTGTTTTGGCTCTGGCCAGGTTCTCAAAAAATGTCTGATGGCATTATTTATTTCGTAACTTGAAAAATACCCCACTTTCAATTCTTTCATCATATTATTTTTAGAGCGGATTTTATTTATCGTGTTTTTTACTGCACTCAGTATATTCTCATTTTTTGCCGGCTGTACCACATAGTCAATAACGCCTAAATCAATACCCTGCTTTGCATATGCAAAATCAGTATGTGATGTTATGAGAAGGCATTCAATTTCATAATTGTTATGCCTTATCCATCGTATAAGGGTCAGACCGTTTTCGATTGGCATTTCGATGTCGGTAAGAAGTATCTGAATGCTTTTCTCCTGAATTATTTTCTTTGCGGTCAACGCTGAGCTTGCAGAATAAACTTCATCAATACCGATAGAGTTCCAATCTATTGTAGTTGTCAATGATATCAGTACATTTGGCTGATCATCCACAATTAGTATGTTCATAGAATGTCCTTTCTGAGTTTTTTTCACTTGGTGTAATGATTTCAACTATGGCATTATTCCCTTCATTTCTAAGTGCGAGAGAAGCCTCTGTACCATATATAAGAGATAATCTGTATCTTACATTGTTGATGCCAATGTGGTTGCGGCGGTAAATTATCTTTGTGCTGCTTATTTTTTCCTGCTCCTCAATTATATTCATGGGAAATCCGCCACCGGAGTCTTTTAAAGTATATTTGAGCATTTTTTGGTTTTCTGGATATGCAACAGTTTCTACCTTTACCCATATGGAAAGCTCTTTGCTGTTTTTGGTATGCTTAATACTGTTTTCCACAAAGGTCAGAAGTGACATTGGCAGGCAGTTCATGCTTGCACAATCTCCATCCAGTTTAAAACTCAGATGGATATTATATGCCAATGAGTTACATAGGTTTACATAATTCTGGATAGATTCCAGTTCCTCTCTTACCGAAACAAAGTTTTTTATGTCAGAAAAGGAATAGGAAATATAACTGGACAGAGCATAGATTAATGTTTTGACCTGATAGTATTCTTTTAAATCCATCAATGAGTTTAATTCTTTCATACAGTTTAGATAGAAATGAGGCCTTATCTGCAGCTGCAAATATTGAAGCCTTGCCTGTATAGAATCTATGCGGCTGTTGTATTCTTCTTCCTTATATTTACCAATTGCATCCAGCATCATATTTATACCGTTAACATAATCAGATATATCAATTATTGTTTTAACAGCAGGAACTCTGTAGTCAAAATCTCCTTCAGTTATTATTTTCATAGATTCACTTACGAGGTTTAAGGGTTTAACGATAAGACGGGTGATAATCCATAAGATTATTGGAAGTGCAACAAGCAGGATTATGATAATAACCAAAAGCACTATCTGCAGTGGAGATAGATAAAAGTTTGAATGAAATGAGTATACAAGATACAAATCAGCTGAATCAATTTTCCTGTGAAAATAATCTTGAGGACTTGGAATACCAGTCGAAAGAGAAAAAACCGTTGAGTCGTTATATATTGAATTGTAATTTATCAGCTTGGGGGCTTTCTGAAGATTCATCATAACGGTTATAGTACCATAACGGTCACTAAGAGAATAAAACGAATAAATGGTCTCGTTTATTTTTTTGTTATATAGGCTTGTCCTGCCTTCAGACAGCTCCGCTTTTTCTCCTTTAATTACAGAGTTGAGCACCTCTTGATTGATAAATAGTGCACCAAAGGTGTTAAATGAAGAGCTGTAATAATCGCACTGATCGTTATACAAAAAAATACCTATTACCTCAGGGTTTGAGAACAGAATCATTTCACAGTCTTCCATAAGCTTGCCTGCATACCGGTTAACGGTGTTATAAGAGCTGCTGTTGCTGAAATATCTGAATTCATTTGAAAATGTAGATCTCAAGGTTTCTCCAGCAATCTCAGACAGAGAAGAGTCTATGGATCCTGATATATCCTCTACCGCCACATCAATTAACTCCCGTTCGTGCGTAATGCTCATATATGCTGAATACACAAACAGAATTACAAGGGTGACGGCAAATGGAATCAATAGAAAGAAGGTTATATAGTTGTATATGTTTTTTAGACGGATGCGTTTTAGATAGTTCATTTTTACCTCTTTTGATACGTTCATCTTTATGCACAATTATATCAGTTAGACAGGCGGGAATCTATCTGATTTGGCTTCCTATATCTGATTATTTATAATTGGAAACTGGATTTTACAAATAAATAACTTATTACAACGCCTTTTTGCTAATTTGCCACGGCACATTTATAGATAGAGTCCTCATTTTATTTTAGAATAGAACCAACAAAGGGGGAGACATCATGAACAGGGTGGTAAAAAACAAGAAAGAAAAGAAACCCTTAAAGGGTTATATTATGAGAGGTGGAATAAGGGCTTTGCCTCATAATTTGAACATTGATTTCAGAAGAAATAAAGTTGTGTATCTTTTTTTAACAATCATATTAAGCTATTTTATTATTTTTAACTATCTTCCCATGTTTGGGATTGCCATGTCATTTCAAAAATATTCTCCGGTTAAGGGCATTTTCGGCAGTGAGTGGGTGGGATTCGACAATTTTATCAACTTCTTTTCCGGTCCATATGTTGGCAGGCTTTTAAAAAACACTGTGCTTATAGGACTGCTGGATTTACTGATTAACTTTCCGGCTCCGATTATATTTGCATTGCTTCTGAATGAAATCAGCAACAGAGTTTTTAAAAAGACAGTTCAAACCATAAGCTATATGCCATACTTCGTTTCTACCGTGGTGGCAGCAGGACTGGTGATAAACTTCACAAAATCCGGTGGAGCTATTTCTGAAGGTCTTGCTTTTATGACAGGAGGCGTAAGTGAAAATCTTTTAAACATACCCGAATGGTTCAGGCCTATTTATATTTTGATGGGCACATGGCAAGGGGTAGGCTACGGAGCCATTATTTATCTTGCAGCCCTGAGTAACGTGGACAGGGAGTTGTATGATGCTTCAAAGGTTGACGGAGCTAGATACATTAAACAGATGTGGCATATAACACTTCCAGGAATTGCTCCTATGATCATTATGATGTTTATTATGAGGATGGGCTCAGTGTTTTCAGTAGGAGCAGACCGAATTCTTCTTCTTTACAATGCATCAAACTATGAAGTGTCAGACGTTATAAATACCTATGTTTACAGATTGGGTATGAAAGATATGGATTTTGGTATGTCTACTGCGGTCGGTTTGTTCAATTCAGTAATCGGAACGGTACTTTTGCTCACCTCCAACAAGGTGTTAAAAAAACTATCCGGAACGTCGATGTTTTAGGGAGGGAACGAGAATGAGTACTAAATTTAAAGAAAAACCATCAAGAATCCTTTTCCTTATTGTCAATGCAGTTATACTGCTGCTGATTACATACGTATGCGTCATACCAATTTGGCATATGATAATGGCATCCTTAAGTAACCCGACAGCGCTTAACACCCATAAGGGGATGGTGTACTTCCCACTAAAAAATGTGGACCTTCAGGCATACAAGATTATACTGCAGTACAGCAAGCTCTGGTCTTCATATTTAAACACCATTATTTATATAGTTTGTACCTGTGCACTTACAGCGGTACTGACAACCATAGCAGGGTATATATTTTCAAGAAAAAGCTTTTTTCTGCGCAACGGTTTTATTATGATCATCTCTTTTACAATGCTTTTTAATGGTGGAATGATACCAAATTACATCGTAGTTAAAAATATCGGTTTGACAAATACTGCCCTGTCTATGATTATCCCAGGTGCGCTCAACTTCTTCTATATTATTATCATGCGAACGGCCATGGATAATATACCTAATGAGCTTGCCGAGGCGGCAAAAATAGACGGAGCATCAGATCTTAAAATTCTGTGGAAGGTTATCCTGCCCCTGTGTAAGGCCACCTTTGCAGTTATCATGCTTTTTACTGCAGTGGCAAAATGGAACGATTACTTTTCTGCACTTCTATATTTAACAACAAGACGTGATTTATATCCCCTTCAGATGATACTCAGGGAGATATTAATCACCTCAACATCTGATATATCAACAAACTCTGCAAACATTGTTGAAAACGCTTCAATTTATAAAAAGGCAATTGAATATGCATGTATTGTGGTTTCAACTCTTCCCATCATTTGTATATACCCGTTTGTACAAAAGTATTTTGTAACGGGAGTTACACTTGGGGCAGTAAAGAGTTAAAATAAAAAACAGGAGGAGAACAGAAATGAACAAAAGACTATTCAGCATTATTTTAGCGCTCGCATTAATCATTGGATGTCTTAGTGCCTGCGGTGAAACGCCAGACACAAGCTTGGTGGACAAAACCGAAAGCACACCGGAAAATGTGTCATCTGGGGCTGTGAACGACGGCACAAGAGATATAAATGGTTTAAAGCTTCCATTTAGCGAGGAGAAACAGGAAATCAGTGTATTGATGGTTTACGATTCCAATATTATGGAGGACCCAAATGAGATTGCTGGTATAAAGGCAATGGAAGAGGCCACAAATGTCCATGTAAACTGGATGACCTATACACAGGCCGCCATGCCCGAAAAATTCACACAAATACTTGCAACGGGTGAATATTTTGACATTATGTTTCCAGGCGGAGTAGAATCCTATTCCGGAGGATATGAACAGGGCATTGAAGATGATGTGCTTGTGGATATGGATGAGTACATCAAAAAATACATGCCGAATTACATGGCTCTTCTGGATTCCGATACCGAGGCCAAAAAGCAGGCAACCTATGAAGACAGCAAGCTCCATGCTGTAAGAGTTATAAAAGGAGATGACAAGGGAATTAAAGGTCCCGGTGCAATTTTGGGCCCTTCATACAGAGCTGATATACTTGCAGAAATGGGCGAGGATGTTCCTGAGACTGTGGACGAGCTCCATGATCTGCTTGTAAAATGTAAAGAAAATGAAATGGCTGCGCCGATGACATTGCAGGGAGACGGTGGAACATCTTTATCTCTGGCATGGGGAGTAAACACCGACTGGTCTACAGGCTTCTGGCAGTATGATTATGACACCGATAAGGTCTGCTATGCTCCTTTTGCCGAGGGCTGGGATGCTTGGCTTGACACAATGCGCGACTGGTATGCAGAGGGCCTGATAGACAAAAACTTCACAGTTGGTTCTCCGCTGATTTCAGGAGATTATTCTAACTTTGAAAACAATGAAACACTGTTTATTGACTATTGGTTCGGACATGTAATGGGAAATGAATTGTTTAAGCAAGGATATATCTCTAACGATAAGGTGGACATAAAGGCCATAGCTGGAATTGTCCAGAACGCAGGAGATGAGCCTATTAAATGTGCAGGCGACCAGAGCGTTCATCAGGAAATCTTTGTTACTACACAGGCGCTAGACAAAATTGAGACCATCAGCAAATGGCTTGATTATCAGTATACAGAAGAAGGCATAAATTACAGGTATTACGGTGTAGAAGGCGAATCTTACAATGTAAGTGACAACGGTGAGTGCACCTTCACTGAGGCAATACTTAACGACCCAAATGGCCTGTCTATCTCCGATGCTCTTGGGAGATATGCTATGCGCACATATTGCGGATTCCAGTCACAAACTGCGGAAAATGCTGTACAGCTTGCAGCTGCAGGGGACGGATCAGTTTCGCAAATTGAGTCTGTAGCAATTTGGGCCAGCCCAAAAACTACAATTCATGTTCCTTTTGGAGCTGCACTCAACCAGGAGGAAAGCGCATTTGTCAATACCTATTCAACTGACCTTACAACTCTTCTTGAAGAGCGGATGGTAAAATATATAATAGGTACAGATACAAGCTCACATGATGATTTTAGAACAAAGCTTAAGGAATCTAAAGTTGAAGAGTGTACACAGCATTGGCAGAATGCATGTGACAGATATAATGCTCGGTGATATTTAAGATAATAAAAGTAGACCTGCGCAAGTAAAAACTTGCGCAGGACTTTTTAGAAAGTGGTGATGAGATAATGGAAAAGGACTTTAGATACGATTTTGAAACTGCCATTGTAGAAACGGATAAAGGTAAAATCCACGGATACAACTATGACGGAATGACTATCTTTAAAGGGATTCCATATGCCAAAGCTAAGCGATTTCATGACCCTGAGTCTTTGGAGCTATGGGACGGCATATTGGAGACAACAACATATGGATATGTATGCCCCCTCCTTGATAAAGAGGGTCTTGATATGTCTATTGAAGCGCCCCATAGAATTGGTGTTCAAAATGAAAATTGCCAAAATCTAAATGTTTGGACCCCGGGCTGCGATAATGAGAAGCGCCCTGTAATGGTGTGGCTTCATGGTGGTGGATTTTCCTCAGGTTCATCCATAGAAATGCTTGCGTATGAAGGCGAGAGCCTTTGTAAGAATGGACAGGTGGTTTTTGTCTCTGTCAATCACAGGCTTAATGTACTTGGATACTGTGATCTGTCTGAGTTTGGTGAAGAATATAAAAACTCAGGAAATGCAGGTACTTCAGATTTAGTTGTTGCTCTTCGGTGGATACATAACAATATTGCTCTTTTCGGCGGCGATCCTGACAATGTAACCATATTCGGACAGTCAGGTGGAGGCATGAAGATAACGGCTCTTCTGCAAACGCCTGAGGCTGACGGACTGTATCATAAAGGAATAATTATGAGCGGTGTACAGGGGGGTGCCTTTTTCGACAGCATGGGATCATGTGAGGAAATGGGCAATTGCATAATGAGCGAGCTTGGGGTTAAATCAATTGATGAGTTAGAAGATGTACCTTACGAAAAGCTTGCCCATGCATTTAAAGTGATGCGCTCAAGGCTTCGTGTAAAAAAAATAAACAGCGGTGAAACACCCTGCAGAAACGGTTTTTATGCAGGAGACCCTCTGGAGGTGTCTTTTAGAAAGGAAACTGCACATATCCCTCTATTAATCGGCTCTACATATGCAGAGTTTAACGGCCATGAAGTAATGGGATATGACAGAAAAAATATTGATGAAACAGAAGCGTTAAAAGCGATTGAGAGTAAATTTGGCAAGAAACTCACAAATACCGCAGTGCCCCTGTTTCAGCAGGCATATCCAGAGCGGAATATTATAGATATTCTGGGGATGGACTATATGTTCCGTGAGTACATATCAAGTTATGTGGAAAAAAGGTCTGCTCTTAACGATTGCACATGGAACTATATTTTTAATCTTGACGGACCAATGTGTGGCGGCAGACTTCCCCCTCACTGTGCAGATATTCCATTTGTCTTCTGTAACACAGATCTGGTGCCTGCCACGCAGGAAAAAGGTGTTACGAAACGCATAGAGAAGGAAATTTTTGATACAATTATGGCATTTGTAAAAACAGGTAATCCAAATAATCCTTCTATACCTTTTTGGCAGCAGGATACGCCAGAACTATTTAACACAATGGTTTTTGACAAGAATACCCATGTAAGGCCCAACTCTGACCGCAGGCTAATCAGTTTAATGAGTTCAAAGCTTTTAGATGCTATGGTTAGTAATATTTTGCAGAGCTTTGCAAGAGGACCTAAAGATATATAAGTAAACTTTCCGGAACGATAAAAAGTACAGGACTGGAAATGCATGAGAGCATCCCGAAGAATGTGATAAGCCTCTAAATTGGTGAAGAATAGAAACAGTAGTAAGGAGGCTTTAGTTAAGCGAAGAATCAATCCTGAAAACGAGGGGCGGCGTGAGCGCCGGGAAGAACTAACAGAATTTTTGGACAGCGTTGGAGTGAGTGAAGTAACCGGAGTACAGGATCTGTTCAAGGAACCGGTAAGTTCAGTGCCGGAAAACGGTCTGGAAGGTGAGTTGGAGGAGTAGCTTGGATACTCCAAATACGACTACCGAAACAAAGAAACGGACACCATAAAAAGACGGTTAAGTCCAGTCTTGAGGAAATGGAGTGCATCATTCATCAAATCCGCAACAGCACAAAGTATGTTTCGTACATGGATCTTAAGGCATTGATGGCCGATCTGAAGATGGTGTATGGGGCGGTGAGCGAGGAAGCGGCTCTTCATTCTCTGGATGCCTTTGATGAAACATGGAGCAAAAAATATCCGAAAATCGCCCGATCCTGGCGGTCGAACTGGCCCGATCCGGCCTCCTATTTCAAGTACCCGCAGGAGGTTCGGACGCTCATTTATACCACAAACGCCATTGAAAACTTCAACCGGGGTTTGCGAAAGGTGACCAAATCAAAGCCTGTGTTTCCCACCGATGATGCCCTGTTAAAAATGCTTTACCTGGCCATGATGGGCATCACGAAAAAGTGGACAGGCCGGCGCAAGGATTGGGGCATTATCCATTCCCAGCTGGAGGTCTATTTTGCCGATAGGCTGCCCGAATAGCAGATCCAGCCAGACGTGTACAAGGATGAAATGAACGGCCGCTGCAGCGGCCGCCCTTGACACCTCTGTCCGTATCCGCTATCATGCAAACAAGGCGGTAAGCATCAAAATGCTTCCTCACCCTGTAAATTATTTTCTTCTGTTTTATGCCTGTTTTGGCCTTTACACAAAATACGGGATTTTACCAAATGCGTGGATGCATTTCCAGTCCTGCTTAGGCTGTAGAAAAAGTTACTTCTTCACGGAAAGAATCGTTCATGCGTGGAAAACCTACTCCGCTGAAAAGATGATTTCATCTCCACGCAGTAAGTTCTTTTTAATGGGGATTGGCACCTTTGCGCCAATCCCATTAAAAAGAATCTTATTCGCACAATCTGTATATCACTGTAACGACAGGGCTTTTCTGTGCGAAATTTCCCTACCTAAGGTTTTGGGGTAGTCTTGCTATTTAATTATACCAGCTTTATCAATACAGCCAGGACTTGCCGTCTCCGTCGTCATCCTCTGCCACCTTCGGTGTAAGGCCGATAAATTCAGGACCATATTCCATTGCTTTTTCCAGCAGTTCACGGTCAAAATTATTTCTTAGTTCCGTTTTTCTGTCAAATACCATGGTGCAGTTTTCTTCTGCAGTGTAAGGTTTCCAATTTGGTGTATATGGATTATTCGGATTACCTGTACGTGCAAATGCAATAAGTGAGCCTGCCATTTGCTTTTCCAGTAAATCGCTTATATTCTCGATATTTGCGTTTCCCACCCTGCAGGTGTTGTGGAAAATGAAAGGTATATCCGAGCAATGCCATGCCGGTGTGCCTTCATTCACATCAAAAATCAGGGCCATTTGGTATGAATATGCGAGAGCATCAGGGTTTGCAGCAGTGCGGGCATCCAAATACTTAATTATTGACGGCCTTGCCCAAAAATCAAGTTTGCTTGCTGCAAGCAAATCTTTATTTGGATAGGCCTTTTTATAAAGCTCCAGAATTTCATCTCCATGTCCGCTGTAGTAATCATTTATATAGGATGTCTTCTCTTCATTGGATGAAAGGAAAGTGATATTGCTGGATTTCCCAAAGCTCCCGAATTCAGAGATTACAGAGCTTGCCATCGTAGGCACCTTTTTAGCATAATCTGAAAATCCGGCTTTGAATGGATGTCCTAAATACCAGCCATTTGGGACAGGTCCCCACATCAAGGGCATGTTTATATTGCGGGCAGCACGGTTATAGGCTTTCATCAAGACTCCGTATGGGATTTTCTCAAGCTTTTCATACTCGTCACTCTTAAAACCCAGCACCTTAAGCATTTCATCTATGAGGGGCTTGTGATCAGGGGATTTATTGTCATGGGTATCACAGCCGCCGGACATCATAATTGCCTTGTGGTAAAGTCCATCTGCCTCCGGTATCTGCAGAAGAGTAGAGACTTTACCGCCTCCTCCTGACTGACCAAAAATTGTAACGTTATCAGGATCGCCTCCAAAGGCCTCAATATTTCTTTTTACCCATTTGAGAGATTCAACAATATCTCCCATACCTGCGTTTACAGAGTTATTATATTTTTCATTAAAAAAGCTCATGTCAAGAAAGCCTAAAATGTTTAAGCGGTGCCCCACGGTAACAACTACCACATCTCCAAAGCGGCACAGCTCATCACCTTCATAGGCCACCTGCTCAATAGATGAGCCATCCGCAAATCCCCCTCCGTGGAACCAGACTAAAACGGGCTTTTTTGCAGAATTGTCTAAAGATTGTGTCCATATATTAAGGTATTGGCAGTGCTCGCTGGAGGGCCAAAACCTATGAGGAATCAACAGTTCACCATTTGGTATTGGACTTCCGTATGTAGGTGAAATTGCACCGTAACTTGTGGCATCTTTAACTTCTGTCCATTTTTCTATAGCTTTAGGCATTTGGAATCGCTCTGCGTCAGCATATTTTATGCCATGAAAAGTTATAATCCCGTCTAATTCATAACCCTTTAGCCCTCCATCAGATGTTTCTGCAATTGGATAATCTTTGGTACAAATAAATTTTCTGGCCATAGTTTTTCCGCCTTTCTACTTTACGTGTAGTTTCAATGTTCATCTTTTTTGCCCACTTATTTAATACATTCAAAAGTATTTAAAAGAACCATGATGTGTATTTATCATTCTCTTCTGGGACAGGCATTTTGAAGGGTTTCATTTTAGGAAGATACTGAACCATTTTCTTAAGTAAATCACTGTCAAAATTAGTACGAAGCTTTGTTTCACGGTCAAATACCATAGTTTCTCTGTTTTCTAACGTATATGGAAGCCATTTAGTAATGTCCTTATGGTTTGGGTCCCCTGTATGTGCAAAGTATGTGGCAAAGCCAAAAAATTCTTTCTCCAGGCGGTCTGTCACACCTTCTATATTGGCATTTGCCACCAAGTCTGTGTTGGAGAATATGAATGGTATGTCGGAACAATGCCATGCCGGCGTACCGTCGTTTACATCAAAGACCAGAGCAAACTGATAAAGATATGCTGGTGCTTCTGCCATATCCTTTACACGCCTGTCCATAAAGCTCAGCGCCCCTTGGCGTACCCATGTATCAAGCGTTAGTAGTACAGATAAGTCGGTGTTGGGGTAGGCTTTTTTAAACTCTGCTATCATCTCCTGCCCATGTCCGCCGAAGGTACGGTCTATCATATTATATTTTAAAGATTCATCAGAGCTGACGGTTATATCAGATTTCATAAATGCACCAAACTCTGCTATCACTGTTCCAACTATTGTAGGGACAGTTTTTGCAAAGTCAGAAAATCTAACATCTACAGGATGGCCTAAGAAATAGTCATTTTGGATAGGTCCCCAGTTTATTGCGGACTGTACCTGACGGGACCCATATTCATAGGCTTTTACCAATATAGGGTATGGAATCGTTTCAAGCCTTTCAACCTCATTCTCTGGTATCTCTAAAACCTTCAGCATTTCGCTTATTATGGGACGGTGGTCAAGGCTTCTGTCAAAATTGTCTGTGCCCGACATAATAATCGCCTTGTGAAAAAGTCCGGCGGCCGCAGGAGTCTGCAGCAGGGTATATGTTTTGCCGCCGCCTCCGGACTGGCCGAAAACTGTGACATTAGAAGGATCTCCGCCAAAGGCCGTAATATTACGCTGCACCCAATAGAGTGCTTCTACAAGATCTGTCACACCTGCATTGCCGGAATTTTTATATTTTTCATCATAGGCTGATAAATTAAGATAACCAAGAATGTTGAGCCGGTGGTTCAGTGTCACCACCACCACATCCCCATTTTTACAAAGGGATCCACCTGAATATGCCACCTGCTCTATAGATGAACCGTCTGCAAATCCACCTCCGTGGAGCCATACCATAACAGGCTTTTTTGCAGCTTGATCCATTGTTGTTGTCCAAATATTCAGATACTGGCAGTTTTCATCTGAAGGCCAGTAGCGGTGAGGAATTAACATGTCTCCTTTGGGAGCAGTTTCGCCGAAGGTAGGTGATACAGGTCCGTAATTGGTTGCATCCTTAACTCCAGCCCATTTAGACACAGGCGTAGCCGGCTGGAACCTTTTTGCATTGGCATACTTAATTCCATGAAACGTTATTATGCCGTCCAGTTTAAACCCTTTTAGTTTCCCGTCTGCTGTTTCTGCAATTGGATAATCAGATGTACAAATAAACTTTCTAGACATTTTCTCCTCCTTATTGATGTTACTTCACTTTATTTCTTAAATTTTATTCATTATTGATATGGTAGCACAGTAAACTCGTAGTCACCATTAACAAAAAGGCCGTGTTTTATAAAAATAGCGTAGCTTTTAAGATAAAGTGGATTGACTTATAAAGCAATCCTGCGAACAAAGCGGAAGCCATGCCGTAACTGTCGGTCAGTCATAGGAGAGGAACACTTTGATATCAATCGGCTATAAGACTGATTTCTTAAATTACTTGATGCTTTTTTTATAGAAAAAGCTTTTTTAGAGAGATACAATATTCACATGAAATAATTACTGAATAACATGTGAATGAAAGATGGTGACTAAAATAAGGTGAATGAAAAAGAGATAAAGAAGCCTGATCGATTGTGGACGTGGAAGTTTGTTTTTCTGATAATTATCAATTTTGCAAACGGCGTTGCGGGTTATATGACTGTACCTTTAGTGGCAAAATATGCAACCTCCCTGGGGGCGGATTTAACTCTTGCATCGTCGGTGGCAGGAATATTATCTTTAGTATCAATGGTCATGTGCCCTATAGCAGGTGTTCTTTCAGACAGAGTAAACCGAAAAAAGCTTTTAATTTTTACAGAGATAGGATATATGGTCTTCCTGCTTCTCCATGCCTTTGTAGATGGCATACCCATGCTTATAGTTATGAGAGCAGGTACTGGTGTCTTCTTTGCAATTGCAAATGTTCTCACCATAACCTATGCCAGCAGTTATATTCCACATACGAAAATGGGCGAAGGACTTGGATATTTTGGCCTTGTAACCCCCTTAGTGCAGGCGGCAGGACCAATATTGGGACTTGGCCTAAGAGACAGCATAGGATATGGGGCCGCTTTCATCGGTGCTGCCGCAGCGGCTCTATTGGGACTTGTTTGTATTATTGCTCTTCCATATAAAAATAAGCAAATAACGACAAAGACGGAAAGTCCAAAGGAAAAGAAATCTTTAAGGTTTAAGGATATTTTTGCAATTGAGTTTTTAGGATTGATGCTGTTGACAGCAGTATTTAGCTCAGCCAACGGCTTGGTGTCCACTTATCTGGATATTGTGGCGGAGGAAAGGTCCATTGCAAACATCTCAATATTCTTTACAGTCTATTCGGTCATGCTTATACTTTCAAAACCATTGACGGGGAAGCTTTTAGACAGAAAAGGCGTTTATTTTGTAGTTATACCCGCTGTTGTTTTTGCGGCCTTTGGCATGTTTTTTATAGGTATAGCAACAACCCTTGGGTTTATGCTGGTGGCAGCAGTCTGTAAGGCTTTTGGACAGGGTGCGGGCACCCCCACAATACAGGCCCATGCAATAAAATCGCTGCACAGGTCAAGAACAGGGGTTGCTGTATCTACAATACAGATAGGACAAAGCCTTGGCAATGCCTTTGCTCCTGTGATCGGCAGTTTTTTTGTGGCATCCTTCGGATACGAAACCATGTTTTGCGGTTTCGGTGGAACAATCTTGGTTTCCGGTATGCTGCTGTTGTTTTTACAATATAGGAAGGGTTTGAGACAAAAATAAATTTTCAATATCATATTTGTTTATGGAGTATAACAATAAAGGTCTCTATAGCTCCTTGTAGGAACCCCCAAAGAGCAATGCTATTGAAAGTTTACGACCTTATTCAATAAGTTCAGGTATTTTTTGTTCTGTTAATAATTTTAAATCTTCGGTTGTGTATTTAGAATATATTCTTTGTACATACTGCACATTTGGTGCTGCTTGACTATCAGCAAATTATTGTATTTTAAGGAATTACAATAAGACTACTGCAACCACGCAAAGGGGCCGACGGCAAGAAAAAGGCGGAGGAAACAAAAAAACCCGCCGAGGACGCGTAGCGTCCAGGCGGTTTTTCTGGTATCAATTAAGTCGATGAAAACAAAAAATGACCAAGAAAAGGATAACAGATATACCCGCCCATATCAAGTAAAACTTTACGCGGATATGGAAATCATGATCGGTGCGGACGATCCGGTGCGGCTCATAGATGAAATACTGGAGGGAATCGATTACAGCGAGCTGAGAAGGGCATACTCCCCGCGGGGAAAGAAACCCAAAACAAAACCGGAGACCATGTTCAAAGTGATCGTGTACGGG
>Ga0153939_1000123_pt1 | contig 26190 bp, 21 predicted proteins | sample TSNJ023MetaG_FD_104734 | JGI IMG/M metagenome (GOLD analysis project Ga0153939, IMG submission 104734) | Attine ant fungus gardens microbial communities from New Jersey, USA - TSNJ023 MetaG | ecosystem: Host-associated > Fungi > Mycelium > Unclassified | place: USA: New Jersey, Brendan T. Byrne... | reverse complement strand
TTTAATTTATAATATCCCAATTCCGAAAATAACTCTTTTAATTCTAAATTTGTCGTAAAGCTTTTTTCTCCCGTTTTAGGATTGATTTGTGCAATAGCAATTTCAGGATTGATTTTAATAAAAACAACATTTTTCTTGGCATAATATTCTTGCAGTTTTTTTGTGAACTCTCTAAATAAGTCTTTATTAAAGTAATCTAAAATAAAGCCTTTTGGAGCATATCCATATTTTTGATGTCCTTTTATCTTTTTAAAAAGAATTAAAGAAGCAGCATAAACATTATTATTATCATCCACTAAACCAATAAAATCATATTCATAATCAATTTCAACCATTAGCATTGCATAAGCATTTGTTTGATAGTGATTTCCAAGCTCATGAGAAAAAGTAAAATCTTCAAATTCTTTAAATGTAAGCTCTCTTAAAATCATTACAATTCCCCCTTTTTAAGTAGTAAATTATTATAACATATATTTTTCAAAAAACAAGAAAATAAAAAATTTATAAAAATCCAAAATTAACTATTTGGAATTAATTAACAATTGTGCTAAAATATTAATATTGGAGGGATCATATGTATACAGATAATGAATTTAATAATAAGAAAAATAGTTTGTTTGGCAACTTATTTAGAAAAAGAACAAAACGATTATTCAATGATTTCGAAAAGAAATTTAATCAAGTAGTTAATGTTAAAATGATCATTCAAATTATTTGCATTATTACTGGACTATGTTTATTCTTATTAACAGGATTAAGTGATACTGTAGTAGCATACGTAGTAGCTGTATATGTTATAGTTTGGTCTATTAATAGTCTCAGTGCTTCAAGAAGTCAAGAATATAATTTATTTAAGAGATTCTTAATCTATGCTATCTTAGGAATAATTACTGCAGTAGCGCTTATTATTACTAAAAATGTACCATTATGTTTAGGTTTATGGATTTTAATAGAAATGTTAGTAAAATTAGATTTTATGTTTCAATTTAAAAAAATAAGTCTTTCTTCTTGGACTGTATTACTAGGTTATTCTATTTTCTTATTAATGTTTGCAATTTTAATCTTTGTAAATCCATTAAAACAATTATTATTAACTGAATTTACAGGAGTAATGCTTATTTTAACTAGTATATTAAATTTAACAGCCTTAAATCTTGTTAAAACAATTGGTGTTGATTATTTAAATGACTTTTAGGTCATTTTTTTAATTGGTGTTACCTTGCATTTAAAACAATTATCAACTATAATGGAGCTAGGTGATCAGTTTGAAAATAGATACTGTAGAATTAAAACAAATAGCAGTAAGAGAAAGTCAATATCCAGAAGAAGGAAAAAAAGAATTTTTACTTGTTGGAAGAAGCAATGTTGGGAAAAGTAGTTTTATTAATGCTTTAACTGGGAGAAAAAATTATGCCCGTACAAGTTCTAAACCTGGAAAAACGCAAACTCTTAATTTCTATTTAATCAACAATCAATTTTATCTAATAGATGTTCCAGGATATGGATATGCTAATACAAATAAAGACAAAACTAAAAAGTTAGGATTAATGATTGAAGAATATTTAAAAAAACGTACTAATTTAAGCCAAGTTTTTTTATTAATCGATTATCGTCATAAACCTAGTGAAGATGATATATTAATGTATGAATTCTTAAAATTTTACAATAAAAAAGTAACAGTTATAACAACGAAATATGACAAAGTAAATATGTCCGGGCGTGCAAAACAAGATAAAATAATTAAAGACGCTTTAAAACTTCCTGAAAACGAAACATTCATTCATTTTTCATCAGTTACAAAAAAAGGTCGGGAAGAAATATTTTCCATCATTAAAGAACATATAGAACTTGATGAAATCTAAAAAATATGATACATTATAGGAAGCTTGAGGAGGATTTTTATGCTAGAAAACATCTTATTAGTTATTTCAGTTCTATTAATAGTAATTACATTAATGCAAAGTAGCAAAGCAAGTGATGCTGGACAAATCTTAGGAAATAGTAATGAAGCATTATTTGGAAAAACAAAAGAAAGAGGATTAGAATTAATCATCAGTCGTTTTACAATGTTACTTGGACTTGCTTTCTTTGGTATTTCTTTAGTCATGTTCATTATGTAAAAAGCTATTAAAAAATAGCTTTTTTTCATAATAAAGTATTTGGAATATTAGCTAATTTAACTATTTAGCGTTATAATAGATTAGAGACAATCGGAGGAAGAAAATGAAAGAAGAAATATTAAAAATTTTAAATGAAACATATGAAGCGAAGACTGCTATGCAAATAAATGATATGTTAGAATATAAAAAGTCTGATGAATATCGAGATTTATGCATAGTTTTAGAAGAGCTTGTTAATGAACATCAATTATTTAGGACAAAAAAAGATAAATATTTAAGTTTAAAAAATACCCCAGGAATAAAAATTGGGAGATTGGCTGTAAATAAAAAAGGTTTTGGTTTTGTTATTTTAGATCGCGAGGACGATTTATACATTTCTAAAACGGATATGAATGGAGCAATCCATAATGATATCGTTATGGCAGAAATTATAAGAAAAGGAATTAAACGCGAAGGAAAAATTATCAAAGTAATTACCAGAGAACTTCATGATATGGTTGGAACTGTCGTAAAAGTAGATCAATATTTAGGTGTCGACTTAGATGACGATAAAAAAAATATTTTTGTAAGAATATCTAAAGAAAGTATGAAAAATTGTATTGAAGGACATAAAGTCGTAGTTCGACTTACTAAACAAATTGAAGATAAAAAATATTATGCTGACGTAATTAAAATTATTGGCCATAAAAATGATCCTGGCGTGGACATAATGAGCATTGCCTATAAACATCAAATTCACGATGAATTTCCAGAAAGCGTCATAAATGAATTGGATGATATTCCTACTGAAGTAAGAGCAACGGAAAAAATTGATCGAAAAGATTTAACTAATGAAGTTATTTTTACAATTGATGGTTCCCATACCAAAGATATTGATGATGCTATTTCTTTCCAAAAAGAAAGTGATCATTATGTTTTAGGTGTTCACATCGCTGATGTTTCACACTATGTCAAAGAAAATACAGCTCTTGGAGATGAAGCCTATGCAAGAGCAACTAGTTGTTATTTAGCCGACACAGTAATTCCAATGCTTCCTCATAAACTATCAAATGGAATTTGTTCTTTAAACGAAAACGTCGAAAGATTATCATTGTCTTGTGTTATGAAAATAGATAAAAAAGGAAAAATATTTGAATATGATATTTTTGAAAGTGTAATTAAAAGTTGTAAGAAAATGACTTATGAAGCAGTAAACGATATTCTTCATCGAGATATAATTACACCAGGATATGAAGAATATGCTCAAACACTAAAAGATATGAATGAACTTGCTCATATTTTAAGGAAAGAAAAAATTCAAAGAGGATACATTGATTTTGAATTAGATGAAGCAGAAGTTGTTCAAGATGAAACTGGAAAAGCAATTGATATTATTAAAAGAGAACGTGAAGATGGAGAAAAATTAATCGAAGACTTTATGATCGCAGCTAATGAGACAGTAGCAAGTCACATCTATAACATGGAACTTCCATTTATTTATCGTATTCATGGGGAACCAAAAGATGAAAAAATTGAGGACTTTATTAATTTAGTTAAAATATTAGGATATCAATTAACTGGTAAAATTACTGATTTAACTTCTAAAAGCATGCAAAGTCTTTTAAAACAATTAAATGATAAACCAGAATTTGCAATCCTTTCAAGTATGCTTCTTAGAAGTATGAAAAAAGCAGAATATAGTAAAGACAATATAGGACATTTTGGACTTGCTAGTCAAGCTTATACTCATTTCACAAGTCCGATCAGAAGATATCCAGACTTAGTAGTTCATCGCTTATTAAAAAAATACTTAATTGAAAAAGATTTATCTCTTAATACAATCAATTATTATGATCAAGCTTTAGTAGAAATTGCTGAACATACAAGTGAAAAAGAAGTGAATAGTGTGAATGCCGAACGTGACGTCCTAGATATGAAAATGGCTGAATATATGGAAGATTATATTGGTTGTGAATATGAAGGAATTATTAGTACAGTAACTAATTTTGGTTTCTTTGTAGAATTAGAAAATTTAATCGAAGGATTAGTTCATGTAAGTACACTAAAAGGAGATTTTTATCATTATATTCCTGAAACATTAGCATTAATTGGAGAAACTACCAAAACTACATATCGAATTGGAAATAAAGTAAAAATAAGAGTTACTAATGCTGATAAAGAAAGTGCATTAATCGATTTTGAAGTCATCCCTTCTAAAAAGGAAGTGAAACAAAATGGAACTGAAGAATAAAAGAGCTTATTTTGATTATTACATTGAAGAAGAAATAGAAGCTGGAATCGTTTTAGTTGGAAGTGAAATTAAGAGCTTAAGACAAAACCGTGGTGATATTAAAGATAGTTATGTTACTTTTAAAGATGATGAAGCATATGTTATCAATATGTATATTCCAAAGTATGAAGAAGCAAATATTTTTAATCATGATGAAAGAAAAACAAGAAAATTATTACTTCATAAAAAAGAAATAAAAAAATTAAAAGAAAAACTAACTATTGAAGGTTATAATATTGTACCCTTAAAAGTTTATTTGAAAAGAAATCATGTGAAACTTCTTATTGGCGTTGCAAAGGGTAAAAAACTTTATGATAAAAGAGAAGATATTAAAAAACGTGATATACAAAAAGAAACAAGATATAGATTTTAATTAATAACAAAAAAATGATTTGGAAAAGCATTTATTCTAAAAGAACTAAATGATATAATTAAAACAGGTGAAGTAAAATGACAAAAAAAACTAATAAGAAAAAAACAAAAAGCAATTTTAAAAATAAAAAATTAATAATTGGATTAATTCTATTTATCTTTATTATTATAGCCATTATTATTTGCTTTACTGCAAATAGCAATGAAAATGCATTCCCTAAAGTAAAAGAAGAAACCCCACAGGAAGAAGTCAAAAAACTACAAATTGTAAATGAAGACAGCACAACTAGACCCTATGCTATTATGATCAATAATTTATCAATAGCTAGACCTTATCATTCTGGATTACAAGAAGCTTATTTGACTTATGAATTTTTAGTAGAAGGTGGAATCACAAGATATCTTGCCTTGTACAAAGATGCTAATGTTGATCGAATTGGACCAGTTCGAAGTGCAAGACATTATTATTTAGATTATGCAATGGAAAATGATGCATATTATGTTCATTATGGATGGAGTCCTCAAGCCCAAAGTGATATTAGTTCTTATTCAATAAATAATATTAATGGCTTATATTATGATAAATATTTCTGGCGTGATAATAGTTTAAAAGTTGCATCAGAACATACCGTTTTTACAAGTACTGAGAAATTAGCACCAGCTGCCTCAAACTTAAAATATCGAACAGAAACAAATAAAAAATTACTACTAAATTACAGCATTGAAAACATTGATTTAACAAATAGTGACGCAATTGATGCAAAAAATGTCAAAATAAGTTATACGGCATCTAATAATACTTCTTATACATATGATGAAGAAAATCAAGTTTATCTTCGTTATGTAAATGGAACTCCTCATACTGATTATGTAACTAAAAATCAATATACTGTTAAGAACATTATTATCTATCAAGTGTCAAGTTCAGTGATTGATTCATCAGGGCGCTTAAATTTAAATAATGTTGGATCTGGAAAAGGATATTATATTACAAATGGAAAGGCTATTACTATCACTTGGGAAAAAACTTCAAGAAGTGCCCAAACAATTTATAAAGATAGTGAGGGAAAAGAAATTATCCTGAATGATGGCAATACTTATATTCAAATATTTCCAACAAATCAAACTTATACAATTAGTTAGATATTCTTATCATAGAATATCTTTTTTTTGCATATTTATTTAACAGGAGGAAACAATATGATAGATTTTTTAGCAAATAATTATTTCTGGATATTACTTATTTGTGTTGTTTTAATCTTTTTATTAGTAGCATATTTAGCTTATATTATTGAAAGTGAAAAAAAACAAAAAATAGAAACAGAAATAGAAGAAGAAATAGAAAATATAGAAGTAGAACCAACCAAGGAATTAAAACAATTGAAAAAAGAAATAGAACAATTAGTTGAAGATGAATTTGTTGATGCAAATTTAGACTCAATTGATGAAGAAGGAATAGAAGTGATAGAAGTTGCTATTGAGATAGAACCAAAACCTATTGAAGAGAATAAATCAGCAAAAATAGAAGCTACTCAAATTATAAGAGAAGAAGAAAATCTTACAGAATAAGATTTTCTTTTAATATGTTCAAACAATAATTTCTCTAAGAAAATATCGCCCAATTAATCTAAAAAAAATTGAAAATAGAAATCTAGTTACACTTAAAAATGATAGCTTTTCTATATTTTTTTTGTTATAATGGATTAGCATATAAAGAGGAGTGAAAAATTATGACGTTAGCTAGTGTTTGGTCTTTTTGTACAAAGGTCATTGATATATGCATAGTCTGGGCAGTATTTTATTACATTTTAAAGAATATTAGAAACAATGTAAAAATGGTTATGATCTTAAAAGGATTCTTAATTATCATTGTAATTAAATTAGTTAGTACTTTTTTAAATTTATATACAATCGGCTTACTCTTAGAATATTTACTTGAGTGGGGACCCATTGCAATTATTGTTATTTTTCATCCTGAAATTAGAGGCTTACTTGAAAGTATTGGTCGAACCAAACTACTAGGAAGACATAAAGTTTTAACCATGGATGAACGAGAAAAAGTTGTTGGCGAAATTATGAAGTCAATTGAATACTTAAAAAGAAATAGAATCGGAGCATTAATTGTAATTGAAAGAGATATTTCTCTTCAAGAGTATATTGAACCTTCAACAAAAATCTATGCTGATATCTCCTGCGATTTATTATCAAATTTATTCTTTCCCAATAGTCCATTACATGATGGAGGAGTAATAATTCAAGGGGATAGAATTACTTGTGCTGGTTCAGTATTTAAAACAAGTATGAATCCACAAATTAATAAAAGATTAGGAACAAGACATCGTGCTGCTTTAGGTGTTGCTGAAGAAACAGATGCAATTGCATTAATCGTTTCAGAAGAAAACGGAAGAATCAGTATTGCAATAGAAGGACAACTAATTTATAATCTTACATTAGATGAATTTAGATTAATGTTAATGGAAGAATTAAAACCAAAAACAGAAGTCTTTTATGAAGCAGATAGTAAAAATGATGATGAAGTAGGTGAAGACATAGATGAGTAAGATATTAAATGGTTTTGTAAAAATAATTAAAGCTTTTTACAATTTCCTTGATAAAAGAATCATTACTCCAATTAGTAGATTAATATTTTTAATTGCTCGTCGTTTCAAGGGAAATTCAAACCAAGTTGAAAAAATCTTAAATAGGCCAAATGCTTTACTTTATTTAGCACTATTCTTCTCTTTTGTTGTCTTCTTTCTAGTAGATAAACAAGTAATTAATCTTGTAGAAACAGAAGCAGAAATTTTATCAAATCAACCAGTAACAGTACTATATAATAAAGAAGCTTACGTTGTGGAAGGTTTAGTAGATAAAGTAGATATCATCCTGACTGGAAGAAAAAGTGCCATTTATCTTGCCAAACAATTAGGAGAACATGAACTTATAATCGATTTAACTGATTATGAAGCTTCTGATAAACCGATTCATGTTGCTATTTCATATAATCAAAGTGTTGATAACATTAGTTATAAATTAGATCCTTCTTTTGTAACAGTTACAATCAAGAAAAAAGTAAGTGAAAGAAGAAGTGTAACATGTGAAGTCCTAAATGAAAATAAAATGAATGAAAAATTAAGTGTTAATTCAATAGAACTTGAGAAAAAAGAAGTTGTTGTAAAAGGTTCAGCTGATGCACTAGAACAAATTGCTACAGTAAAAGCGTTAGTTGACTTAAATAACTCAAAATTTACCGAAGCAAACACGTACACTGTTGATAATATTCCACTTGTAGCTTATGACTCAGCTGGTAAATTATTAGAAAATGTTGAAATTGTTCCATCAACAGTCTCAGCAAATATTACCTTAAATTCTTATTCAGCAAGTGTACCATTAAAAGTTCAAACAACAGGAGAACTATTAACTGGAAAAGCAATCTCATCAATCACCATTAATGGTCAATCAAGTTTCTCAGTTTCTATTTATGGCGACAAAGAGATTATTGATAGTATTAAGAGTGTTCCTGTAATAATCGATGTTAGTAATCAAGGTAACAGTGGTTCAAAAAATTATAACGTTTCAATTGATAAACCATCTGGAGTAAGATCTATAAGTGCAGAAAACGCTAAAATAGTTGTATCATTTGGAGATGAACAACAAAGAACATTAACAATTGGTGGAGGAAACTTTGATACTAATAATACCTTGGCTTCGGGCTTAAGGGTTAATATAGCTTCAGATGAACCTATTACAATTAATGTAAAAGGAGTTCAATCAGTAATTGATTCTTATACTGAAGATAAAATTTCGGCATATGTTGATTTAACTGGATATAAAGCTGGAGAGTATGAAGTAGAATTGAAATTTAAGAATGATGATCCAAGAGTACAAATTCAAGCAACAAAAAAAGTTAAAATTTCAATTTCGGTTCTTCAGAGTTGACCTTAATTATATCTAATAAAAAGAGCTATTATTCCATTTGAAAATTAATGACTCTTTTTTTTTAGTGGAATTATTGATACAATACTTAAATAAAATGTTTTAAAAGGAGAAAAAAATGATTCCAATAAAAGAAATAGCTAAAAAAATCAATTTAGATGAATCTAATATTGAGTATTACGGTAAATATAAAGCAAAAATAAATTACCATTCTCAATCAGAGAAAGCAGAAGTAATTTTAGTAACAGCAATGAATCCAACTCCTTATGGAGAAGGAAAAACAACTGTAGCCATCGGTTTAAATGATGCTTTAAATAAAATTGGCAAGAAATCAATTGCAACACTAAGAGAACCATCCCTAGGTCCAGTGTTTGGATTAAAAGGCGGAGCCTGTGGTGGAGGAAAAGCACAAGTAATTCCAAGTGAAGATATTAATTTACATTTTAATGGAGACTTTCATGCAATTACCAGTGCCAACAACTTAATTGCAGCAGCATTAGATAATTCTATTTATTTCGATAATTTACTTAATATCGATATTAATAAGATTTATTTTAAACGTTGTCTTGATATGAATGATCGTAGTTTAAGAAACATTACAATCAATGATAAAAAAATAAATCGCGAGGAAGGTTTTAATATAACAGCAGCCTCAGAAATTATGTCAATTTTATGTATCTCTAAAGATTTAAAAGATTTTGAAAATAGAATTAATGATATTATTCTCGCAAAGAAAACAAATGGCGAATATTTATATTTAAAAGAATTAAACATTACTGGTTCCATCATGGCTTTAATGAGGGAAGCACTAAAACCAAACTTAGTTCAATCACTAGAAGAAAATCCGATTGTTATACACGGAGGCCCTTTTGCTAATATTTCAACTGGCATCAGTTCAGTTATATCTTTAAAACTTAGCAGAGGACTTGCAGATTATGTTGTTACTGAAGCAGGATTTGGTTTTGACTTAGGAGGATTTAAATTCACGGATATTATTTGTCGCAATCTAAATATAAATCCAAAAATTGTCTTTATCGTAACAATCCGAGCATTAAAATATAACGGAGAAGATAATCTAGATAAAGGATTAGAAAATATGAAGGCACATATTGAAGCTCTAAACAATATTAACGCAAGCTTTGTTATAACAATAAATAAATTTAATGATGATAAAGAAGAAGAATTGAATAAAGTAATTGCTTATGCCAATAATCTTGATACAACATGTATTATTAATAATGTATATGAAGAAGGAGCAACTGGAGCTCTTGCTTTAGCTAAATATATAACTTCAATGGAAACAAAACCATTAAATTTCTTATATAAAAAAGAAGATAGTATTAAAAATAAAATAAATAATATTTGCAAAAATATCTTTCATACTGAAAATATCAATTATAATGAAATCGCAAATCAAAAAATAGAAGACTTAGAAAAGATGAATTGCCATCACTTAATTTGTATTGCTAAAACTCCATTATCAATCAGTGATGATCAAAAAAAACTTGGATATCCAAAAGACTTTATACTAACTATTACGAATATCAGCATCCACAATGGCGCTAAATTAATAATAGTACATATGGGTAATATTCTCCTTATGCCGGGATTACCAAAAAAATCTAATGCAGAAATAATCTATTTAGATCATGAATTAAATATAAAAAATTTACAATAAAAAAATTCCTTTTTCAGGAATTTTTATTTTATTGGATCATCTGTTAAATGTTTAAACAATATTCCAATATTAATTAAACCGCAGGCACCAATAACAATATATATTACTCTTGCTAACATAGAACCTTCAGCAAATAATCTTGTCACTAGATTAAAATCAAAAATACCGATTAATCCCCAGTTAATAGCCCCGATTATAGTAAATACTAAACATACTTTTTGTACTGTTTCCATAATTATTCCCTTCCTTTGCTACTAGTTTTTCCAAAAAAGATTCACTTATACATGAATATTTATAAATAATGAAAAATATAGTTAATTAGAAAAGGAAAGTGGTGAAAGTTTTGAAAAAATTTTGCTGTATGTGTTTATTACTACTTCTCGTCTTTACTGGATGTGGCAAAAAAGACGTGACAAATGTAGTTGATTCATTTAAAGACACAGTAAACAAATCAAAAAGTTATGTTCTAAAAGGAACAATGGAAATTTATAGCGATGAGGATACCTTTACTTATTCATTAGAAGCTAACTTCTTAAAAGATAATTTCTATAAAGTAAGACTTGTTAATCAAACAAATAATCATGAACAAATAATTTTAAGAAATAATGATGGAATTTACGTTATTAGTCCTTCTTTGAATAAAAGTTTTAAATTTCAAAGTGAATGGCCTGATAATTCAAGTCAATCATATCTTTTAAAATCATTAGTAAATGATATAGAAAAAGATCCAGAAGTATCGCTAGAAGAAATAGATGGGCAATTTGTAATTAAAGCAAAAGTTAATTATCCAAATAATCCAGATTTAAAATATCAAAAAATCACATTAGATAAAGATTACAATATAAAAAAGGTTGAAGTATTTAATGAAAGCGATATTGTAAAAATAAAAGTTAACTTCAGTTCAGTAGATTTAAAATCAAATTTAAGTGAAGATCATTTCAAATTAAGTGATTACGTTAAAGAAGATAATCAAACAACAAATTCTTGTGTTGGAAATGATTCTAATTGTGAAGAAGAAAAAAATAATTGTGAAGGTAGTGACTGTAAAACAGAAGAAGAAAAAGAAGAAACAACAGGAAGTATTCAAGATATCATATATCCATTATTTATTCCAAGTAATACATATCTTTCAAGTAGTGATAAAATATTAACAGACAATGGAGAAAGAGTTATCCTAACTTTCGGTGGAGAAAAGAATTTCGTTTTAGTAGAAGAAATTGCAAGTGTTTCTAAAGAATTTGAAATTATTCCAGTATATGGAGATCCATTAATGCTAAATGATACAATCGGAGCATTAAGTGCTAATTCATTAACATGGACTAGTAACAATATAACTTATTATTTAACGGGAACAGATTTATCAAGTAACGAGTTGCTAAAAATAGCAAAAAGCTTAGGAGCTACCGTTTCCGTCAATGCAGAGAAATAGTCATCTATTTCTCTTTTTAATATTTGCTTTTATTTTTATTATTCGATATAATATCTTGTAGGTGATATTTATGAAAAACAATTACAAAAGTGAAGAACAAAATGAAATAAAAAACTTTATTATTATTCTAGTAATCGTATTAGTATTTATAGGCGTTATTTATGGATTTAGTATGTTATTTATTGAAAAAGATAATTCTATTTATGGAATATCCTATCAAACTGGTGAAGTGAATCCTGATATGGTAATTGCAGGAACAATGTTTAATCGACCAATTGATGAATATTATATTTTAGCTTATAATAACAAAGGGGTTGAAGCTCCTTATTATTCTCAACTTGCTAAAAACTATATTTCTAAACAAACTGATGCAACACAAATGTATTATTTAGAATTAAATAGTTATTTAAATAAAGATATATATTCTACAACCGAATCAAATCCTAAAGCAAAAAACTTAGAGGAACTTCAAATTAAAGATTTTACTTTAATTCATATCAAAAAAGGTAAAATTGTAAACTATATAGAAGATTATAATACAATTTTAAAAATGTTAGAAATAACAAACCCTATTGAAGCAGAATAAAAAATCTAGAATTACTAGGTTTTTTAAATTTATGATTAAAATCCTATCTTATAAAAACATTTAAATAAAATATCATTATAAAAATAGAGGAAGATAACGAATGAATAATGGGTATATGAATGACAGTGAAGATATAATTAAAATATTAAAAACAGATAAAAATGTTGGATTAACTTCCAATGAAGCTAGTTTAAGATTAGAAAAATACGGAGTTAACGAATTGCCTCATAAAAAAGAAGATAGTGTTCTTAAACTATTTTTTTTGCAATTTAAAGATTCAATAGTATTAGTAATGCTAGTAGCAGCCTTCTTTTCCTTTCTTATTGGAGAAAGCGTGGATGCTCTTATTATTCTATTTATTGTTTTAATAGATGCAATCATGGGAACAACCCAAGAATGGAATGCAAATAAAAATGCGAATAGTTTAAAACAAATGATTAAGACAATGTCAATTATTATAAGAGATGGAAAAGAAATCGAAATCGATTCTACGAAAGTAGTTCCAGGAGATATTATTTTGTTACAATCTGGAAGCAAGGTTCCGGCTGATATGCGCTTGATTAGTACTCATAATTTAACGGTTGATGAAAGTTCATTAACCGGAGAAAGTGTTGCCTCTATTAAACATAATGCCAAAATAAAACAGATTGCATCAATTGGAGATCAAGATAATATGGCTTTCGCCGGAAGTAATATTGTAACTGGGCGCGGTATTGGAATTGTAATTGGAACAGGAATTAATACTGAACTTGGAAAAATCGCTTCAGAAGTTACCAAAGCAGACGAAGCAAAAAGTCCACTTACCATTCGTGTAGATAAGTTTTCAAAGCAAATCGCAATTATGAGCCTTATTTTATCAATCTTTTTAATTCTACTATTATATTTTAAACAATATGCTTATGATGAAATCTTTCTTTCAGTAATTGCTTTAGCTGTATCAGCAATGCCAGAAGGTTTGCCTCTAGCCTTAACAATGGCTTTAACAATTGGAAGTAATCGAATGGCTAAAAGAAATATTATCGTCAAAAAAATGAGTGCAGTAGAATCTCTTGGGAGTACAACTGTAATCGCGAGTGACAAAACAGGAACTCTAACAGTAAATGAACAAACGGCAAAAAGGATTGTTTTACCAAATAATATGGAATATGAAATAACTGGTACTGGATATAATGATGATGGAATTATAAAAAAAGCTGACAAAAATGTTTTATTCATTTCCAAATTAGGTGTCTTAAATAATGAAGCTTATTTAGAAGAAGAAAATAAAGAATGGATGAGTCATGGAGATTCCATCGATATTGCCTTCTTAAGCTTAGGAAAAAAAGCAGAAGTTAATATAGAAGATATTAAAATAATGGGATCAATTCCTTATGAATCAGAAAATAAATATTCTGCAGTCTTCTATGAAGAAGAAAAGAAAAAATATGTTACATCAAAAGGTAGTGTGGATACCATCTTATCATTTTGTAGTAATATGTTAGTAGATGGAAAGAAAACGAAATTAGATAAAGAAACTATTTTATCTCAAAATGAAGATTTAGCTAAAAAAGGCTATCGAGTGATTGCATTATCTTATTCAGAATTAAGTAAATTTGAAGAAAAAGATTATTATGATGAATCAGATTTTCCGAAGATGACTTTTGTTGGGCTAGTTGCTTTTATTGATCCAATAAGAAAAGAAGTAGCAGGAGCTATAAAAGAAGTTAAAAAGGCTGGGATTAAAGTCGTTATAATTACGGGTGATCATCCTCTTACTGCATTTTCAATTGCTAAGGAATTGCAGATTGCAATAGATTATAATAATGTTGCAACAAGTGATGATCTAGATAAATATTTATCTTTAGGGAAGGAAGCATTTGATGAATTCATTAAGGACAAAACCGTATTTACTCGTGTTACACCACTTCAAAAATTAGAAATTGTAGAGTCTTATAAAAGATTGGGCGAATTTGTTGCTGTAACGGGAGATGGAGTAAACGATGCTCCAGCCCTTAAAGTTGCTAACATTGGAGTTGCAATGGGAAGCGGGACAGACGTAGCTAAAGAAACAAGTACCATGATTATTACTGATGATAATTTCAATTCAATTGTAGCAGGTGTAGAAGAAGGAAGAACTGCTTATAATAATATTCGAAAAGTTACGAACTTATTAATTTCGTGTGGACTTGCAGAAATAATCTTTTTTGTTCTATCAATTATAGTCGGCTTACCTATGCCTTTATTGGCAATTCAATTATTATGGTTAAACGTTGTAACTGATGGATTTCAAGATTTAGCACTATCTTTTGAGAAAAAAGAAGATGGAATCATGACAGAATTACCAAGAAATCCTAAAAGTTCCTTGTTTGATAAAAGATTAATCGAAGAAGTTTTAATAGGTGGAATATTTATTGGTATTATCGTATTTGCAGTTTGGGTATATCTATTGAAAGGAATAAATATGCCAGTGGAATCAGCTCGAGGTTATGTTATGGCATTAATGGTCTTTATGCAAAATATTCATGTCCTTAATTGTCGAAGCGAAAAAAATAGTATCTTTAAAATAAAATGGAATAATCCATTTGTAATTGGAAGTATAATCATTGCGATTATTCTACAAATAATATTAATGGAAATTCCAATTCTTTCAAACTTTATGCAAACAACAAGTATTCCGATAAATCACCTTTTGATATTATTCATATGTGCATTGCCTATATTAGGAATAATGGAATTATATAAAAAATTCAGCAAGGAAACTTAAATATACTTAGAAACAATTAAAACCGAATATATATAGAAAAAATCTCTAAGAGATTCTTTTTTTTTAGAAAAAATTATGCTATCATTAATATGATTGGAGGCAAAAATTGAAAACCGAACAAAATCAAAACTTAAAGACAACAATAATTATTATAATAGTGACTTCAATAATAACTAGTTTAACAACTGCAGTCATCATCTTTAATAATAATAAACTTACAAGTACAATAAATTCAATTAATTTATCTCAAGATGAAGCACTTCAAGAATTTTTAAGTATATATGCCTCTTTAACTGAAGATTATTATGAAGATATTGATAAACAAAAAATGATTGAAGAAATAATAGCGGCAATGTTCAATTATTTAGGAGAGGATTATTCAACTTATTTAAATAAAAAAGAAACAGAACAATTAACACAAAAGCTAGAAGGAGAGTATCAAGGAGTAGGAATTGAAATTATAAACAATAATGTTATTTATAATGTATTTGAAAACTCTCCTGCACAAAAGATTGGACTTCGAGTTGGCGATATTATTTTAAAAGTAAACAATGAGGATGTTATCGATAAATTAATCCCAGATTTAATTAAAGAAGGATCATCTGAAGTTAAATTAACAATTCAAAGAAATGAAGAAATACTTGAATTCACTATGAATATTGAAAACGTTATAATAAAAGCAATAGAAACAGAAATTATTGAAAAAGAGAATAAAAGAATTGGTTATATAAAAATCACAACGTTCTCTAACACTGTATATAGTCAATTTAAAACTGCACTTAGTGAAATGGAAAATCAAAATATAGATTCCCTTATTTTAGATGTAAGAAGTAATTCGGGAGGATACCTAACTGCAGCTTCTAGTATTGCTAGTTTATTTTTAGAAAAAGGAAAAGTAATCTATAGTCTAGAAAGTAAGGATGAAAAACAAGTATATAAAGATACAACAGATGAAAAAAGACAATATCCTGTTGCAGTATTAATAAATGGAGCTTCTGCTTCTGCCTCAGAAATATTAGCTGCGGCTTTAAAAGATAGTTATGGAGCTACATTAATTGGAACAACTAGTTATGGAAAAGGGAAAGTACAACAAACCAAAACTTTAGAAACAGGAGGCATGATTAAATATACTTCATCAAAATGGTATACACCAAATGATGTCTGTATAGATGGATATGGAATCACTCCTAATAAAGAAGTACATTTACCAGAATATATTGAAGGAGTAGAAACAGAAGACACTCAAAAAGAAGCTGCTGTAAATCATTTGATTGGTCAGTAGTCTTTTTTATTTACATGTGAGTTTTGAATAACTTTGAATTATATTATGTTTTTCTGTATAATAAAGATGAAAGCGGGATGTTATGTATAATATAAAGGTAGGGGATGAACTTAAAATAGAATGTTATAAGCACAATGGATTTTTGGATAGAATCAGTTCAGAAGCTACAGTATTAGAAATAACCGACGATTACTTAGTGGTAGCAAATGACCATACCAAATTAACAGATCATTTTGGTAGAAGTCACCGAACCAATGAGCCAGCAATATTATTCTTTTACAAAAAGAATTGGTTTAATATTATTGCACAATTTAAAAATCATGGACTATTTTATTACTGTAATATTGCTTCGCCATTTACAATTGATGGAAGAACTATTAAATACATTGATTATGACCTCGACTTAAGAGTATTTCCAGATGGAGGGTTTCGTATTTTAGATCGTAACGAATATAAGTATCATAAAAAAATAATGAACTACTCTAAAGAGATAGATTCCATCGTGAGATGCGAATTAACAAATCTTATTAATCAAAAAAGGATGAATAGTTGGCCTTTTCAAAAGGAAATAGTAGAAAAATACTATGATTTATTTAGAAAAATTCAGAAAAATAAGAAAAATTAATAAAAATTAATAAAAATTGAATTTTTCACTTGCAATTGAATATAATTTAGTGTATTATTAAAAACATGTTGAGGGAAACCTAACATAAAGTTAATAAATCATTCACTAAATCTTTTCGTTAAAGTGCGTAAAAACGTCAATAACGTAAAAATAAAAAAAATGTCAAAAAAAGTGTTGACAAAAAAAAAGTGAAATGATATATTAACTATGCACTTCGGAAAAGAAGGCAAGAAATGATCTTTGAAAACTAAGTAAAAAAGTCAATTTTGAGTAGCTAAGATTAAACTTATAAATTCAGATTTAAATATAAATCTTTTTTATTGAGAGTTTGATCCTGGCTCAGGATGAACGCTGGCGGCATGCCTAAGACATGCAAGTCGTACGAAGGGGCCCAATGATTTTGAACAAAGCGGAAGTGCTTGCACTGAAGCAGAGTTCTTAGGATTTGGATTTTCCCCTTAGTGGCAAACGGGTGAGTAACACGTGGGCTACCTACCTCTATGTTGGGGATAACAGTTGGAAACGACTGCTAATACCGAATGTGCTCTTCGGAGTAAAGAAGCCTTTAAAGCTTCGCGTAGAGATGGGCCTGCGGCGTATTAGCTAGTTGGTGGGGTAATGGCCTACCAAGGCAACGATGCGTAGCCGGACTGAGAGGTTAACCGGCCACACTGGGACTGAGACACGGCCCAGACTCCTACGGGAGACAGCAGTTAGGAATATTCGACAATGGGGGAAACCCTGATCGAGCAATGCCGCGTGAATGATGAAGGCCTTATGGGTTGTAAAATTCTGTTGTTTGGGAAGAACAACTAAGATAGGAAATGATCTTAGTCTGACGGTACCATTCAAGAAAGCCACGGCTAACTACGTGCCAGCAGCCGCGGTAATACGTAGGTGGCGAGCGTTATCCGGATTTATTGGGCGTAAAGCGTGCGCAGACGGTTTACTAAGTCTAAGATTAAAGCCCGAAGCTTAACTTCGGTTCGTTTTAGATACTGGTAGACTTGAGTATGGTAGAGGCAAGTGGAATTTCTAGTGTAGCGGTAGAATGCGTAGATATTAGAAGGAACACCAGTGGCGAAGGCGACTTGCTGGGCCATTACTGACGTTCATGCACGAAAGCGTGGGGAGCAAATAGGATTAGATACCCTAGTAGTCCACGCCGTAAACGATGAGTACTAAGTGTCGGGTAACCGGTGCTGAAGCTAACGCATTAAGTACTCCGCCTGAGTAGTACGGTCGCAAGACTGAAACTCAAAGGAATTGACGGGCACCCGCACAAGCGGTGGAGCATGCTGTTTAATTCGAAAATACGCGAAGAACCTTACCTAGACTTGACATCCCCGGCAAAGCTATAGAAATATAGTGGAGGTTATCCGGGTGACAGGTGGTGCATGGTTGTCGTCAGCTCGTGTCGTGAGATGTTTGGTTAAGTCCAATAACGAGCGCAACCCTCGTCTTTAGTTGCTAACATTAAGTTGAGAACTCTAAAGAGACTGCCAGTGTAAGCTGGAGGAAGGTGGGGATGACGTCAAATCATCATGCCCCTTACGTCTAGGGCTACAGGCGTGCTACAATGGCCAGTACAACGAGTCGCAACACGGTGACGTGAAGCTAATCTCTTAAAGCTGGTCCCAGTCCGGATTGGAGTCTGCAACTCGACTCCATGAAGTTGGAATCGCTAGTAATCCCGAATCAGAATGTCGGGGTGAATACGTTCCCGGGTGTTGTACACACCGCCCGTCACGCCATGGGAGTCTGTAATACCTGAAGCCGGTAGCCTAACCAATTTATTGGAGGGGGCCGTCCAGGGTAGGACAGGTGACTGGGGTGAAGTCGTAACAAGGTATCCCTACGAGAACGTGGGGATGGATCACCTCCTTTCTATGGAGTAAATACTTATAGAATAACAACCGTTTGAAACCTTCGGGGATAGCACATTTAGATGTGAAAAGGTTTCATAGGAGCTACTAAATTACTTTTTTTACTTGGTTTTGAGAGATTATTCTCTCAAATTTTTAAGAGATTCGTCTCTTGGAGATTTTGTTCTTTGAAAACTTGATAATGTAATAAATTTGAGTAGTCAATATCTGTCCGGATATTGACATTAAGATCTCAAACTCATCATATTAGTTAGATAACTTTGGTGGTTATATAAACACAAAAAAATGAACACACAAAAAATGTAAGTTAAATTAATAAGGGCGCATGGTGGATGCCTTGGCATTAGAAGTCGATGAAGGACGTGACAAACTACGAAATGCTTCGGGGAGCTGTAAGTAAGCTATGATCCGGAGATATCCGAATGCGGAAACGCACTAGTTTCGACTAGTATCCTAGAGTGAATACATAGCTCTAGTGAAGACAACCCAGTGAACTGAAACATCTAAGTAACTGGAGGAAAAGAAAGAAAAATCGATTACCTTAGTAGTGGCGAGCGAAACGGTAATAGCCCAAACCGATCTTTGGATCGGGGTTGTAGGACACTATATACGGAGTTACAAAATTTTTTGATAGCAGAATATTCTGGAAAGAATAGCTGTAAAAGGTGATAGCCCTGTACGCGAAATCAAAAAATCTCTTTAGTGTATCCTGAGTACGGCGAGACACGAGAAATCTTGTCGGAATCCACGGGGACCATCCCGTAAGGCTAAATACTCTCTAATGACCGATAGTGAACAAGTACCGTGAGGGAAAGGTGAAAAGAACCCCGGAAGGGGAGTGAAATAGAATACTGAAACCATGTGCTTACAAAAAGTTCGAGCCCGTTAATGGGTGAGAGCGTGCCTTTTGCAGAATGAGCCGGCGAGTTATGGTATAGTGCAAGGTTAAGCAGAAAATGCGGAGCCGAAGCGAAAGCGAGTCTTAATAGGGCGACTTAGTACTATGCTGTAGACCCGAAACCGAGTGATCTAGCCATGAGCAGGTTGAAGTAAGGGTGATACCTTATGGAGGACCGAACCAGGGTACGTTGTAAAGTGCTTGGATGACTTGTGGCTAGTGGTGAAATTCTAATCGAACTCGGATATAGCTGGTTCTCCCCGAAATAGATTTAGGTCTAGCCTCGGATAATGCAGCTTGGAGGTAGAGCACTGAATATGCAATGGCCCCGTCCAGGGGTACTGAGTGTAATCAATCTCCGAATGCCAAGTGTTGTAGATCCGGGAGTCAGTGTATGAGGTGATAACGTCCATACGCGAGAGGAAAACAATCCAGACCGTCAGTTAAGGTCCCAAAATATATGTTAAGTGGGAAAGGATGTGGAACCGCACGAACAGCTAGGAGGTTGGCTTAGAAGCAGCCATCCTTTAAAGAGTGCGTAATAGCTCACTAGTCGAGTGGTTCTGCGCCGAAAATGTACCGGGGCTAAACATATTACCGAAACTGCGGATTTGTATTTTATACAAATGGTAGGGGAGCGTTCTAAGGGCGCTGAAGATAGACCGTGAGGACTATTGGAGCGCTTAGAAGTGAGAATGCCGGTGTGAGTAACGTAAGGAAGGTGAGAATCCTTCCCACCAATCGACCAAGGTTTCCAGGGTAAAGTTCGTCTTCCCTGGGTTAGTCAGGACCTAAGGCGAGGCCGAAAGGCGTAGTCGATGGACAACAGGTTTATATTCCTGTACTGCTTATAGGACTGATGGAGTGACGGAGAAAGATAAGAAGGGCCTATTATTGGATTTAGGTCTAAGCGCAAAGGCTGATGCATAAGAAAATCTGTGACATCGATAAGGCTGAAGCGTGATGGCGTCGATTCCTACGGGAATCTAAGTCTTCTGATTCTATGCTTCCAAGAAAAACTTCTAAAGATATGCTATAAGTACCTGTACCGAGAACCAACACAGGTGGTCAAGTAGAGTATACTAAGGTGAGCGAGAGAACTATGGTTAAGGAACTCGGCAAAATAACCCCGTAACTTCGGGATAAGGGGAGGTCTCTTCGGAGACCCGCAGAGAATAGTCCCAGGCAACTGTTTATCAAAAACACAGGTTTCTGCTAAAGCGCAAGCTGATGTATAGGAGCTGACGCCTGCCCAGTGCTGGAAGGTTAAGAGGATGTGTTAGGTGGACGAAAGTCGATAACACCGAAGCATTGAATTGAAGCCCCAGTGAACGGCGGCCGTAACTATAACGGTCCTAAGGTAGCGAAATTCCTTGTCAGGTAAGTTCTGACCCGCACGAAAGGCGTAATGATCTGGGAGCTGTCTCAACCATAGACTCGGTGAAATCTTAATACCTGTGAAAATGCAGGTTACCCGCGACAGGACGGAAAGACCCCATGGAGCTTTACTGTAGCTTGATATTGGAATTAGGTGATTATTGTAGAGGATAGGTGGTAGACTTTGAAGTATAGACGCTAGTTTATATGGAGTCGACCTTGGAATACCACCCTTTAATCATTTGATTTCTAACTCACACCCATTATCTGGGTGGAGGACAGTGTCTGGTGGGCAGTTTGACTGGGGCGGTCGCCTCCCAAAGAGTAACGGAGGCGCTCAAAGGTTCCCTCAGAATGGTCGGAAATCATTCTAAGAATGTAATGGTATAAGGGAGCTTGACTGCGAGACCTACAAGTCGAGCAGGTGCGAAAGCAGGACATAGTGATCAGGCGGTAGAGTATGGAATTGCCGTCGCTTAACGGATAAAAGTTACCCTGGGGATAACAGGCTGATAGCGCCCAATAGTTCACATAGACGGCGCTGATTGGCACCTCGATGTCGGCTCGTCACATCCTGGAGGTGGATTCGCTTCCAAGGGTTGGGCTGTTCGCCCATTAAAGTGGCACGCGAGCTGGGTTCAGAACGTCGTGAGACAGTTCGGTCCCTATCCGTCGTGGGCGTAGGAAAATTGAGGAGAGCTGATCCTAGTACGAGAGGACCGGATTGGACATACCTCTGGTGTATCTGTTGTAACGCCAGTTGCAGTGCAGAGTAGCTATGTATGGACGGGATAACCGCTGAAAGCATCTAAGCGGGAAGCCTCCTCCAAGATGAATTTTCCCATTCTTAATGAAGTAAGAACCCTTGTAGACTACAAGGTTGATAGGCTAGAGGTGGAAGCGTAGTGATACGTTGAGCTGACTAGTACTAATAGTTCGAGGATTTAACTTATTTTTTATGATAGAGTAAACATTACATTATCTTGTTTTTAAAGGACAAAATCCTTTATAGGTAACGATAGCCTAGCGGATATACCTCTTCCCATACCGAACAGAGAAGTTAAGTGCTAGAACGCCGACAATAGTGTAAGCGAAGATAGGAAGTTGCCTGTTTTTTTTTGCTTATTTTTAGACCGAAAGAGGTCTTTTTTTAATTTATAAATATTTTAAATTGCATAATAGATATATAAGTGTTAAAATAATCAGTCCAAGCATTAAATGAGGTGACTTTATGACACAAATTGAAACAATGAATCATATAAATATAATTGAAGATTGGTTGAAATTACTTATTTCTATTGAGATATTAGAAAATGATTATTTTAAAGGTAATAATAGAGAAAAAATAAATTTATTAACAAAAAAGAACAATTTAATAAAAAATAAATATCAAATTTATTTTAGAACGACAGAAATGCTAGGTTCCATCTATGATAAATTTTTGGATAATATTTTTCAAAAATCAATTATTGCACCAGCATCTTCAGGTGAAGAAGGAATAAGTGCATTAGTTAGAGGAGCAAATAACATTATTTTATATGATATAAATCCACTAGCTTACTATTTTAGTTTTACTAAAATTTGGTCTTATTTGAATTATTCACATAAAGCTTTTTTAAATACATACTATTCTTCTCAAATGGATGCCCCAGATTACTCTAAATTTGAAGAACATATAGTTGATATTCTAAAATTTTTGCCAGATGAATTAAATCTATTTTGGTCTGAAATGATAAACAGAGATTTAATGAAATATTTTGATAGATTTGTTTATTTTGAATATACAAATTTATCAATCATAAGAAATTTTATTGAGAAAATCGATTTATCAATGACAGAAAAACAAAAATTAAAAAACAAGAAAATAATTTTTTATAATATGGATATTTTCAGATTGCCAACTACTTCTATTAAAATTGATTATTGTGACACATCAAATATTGGTACATTTGTTGATAATGAAAATGATTGGATTAATCTTATTAGAAATATTAAAAATAGTAATCTAAAAGACAACGGAGTTGTATCTTTCTTGCATTCAACACTTTCTAAAAACTATGAAGAATTTGAGAAGAACCCAATTCAAAACTTACTAGAAGATACTAGTAGCTTAAATATTACTAGTGATTTACAATATATTTATTCTTTAAGAAAATAAATTAATAAGGATTTTACTTTAAAAATGGATTCCTATTTTTAAATTAAGTGTAAAAAATTTAAAATCAGATAAACTTTTAACATGAAATTACTATCTTTTGTTATAATAGTTATAGGTGAATATTATGGATTATAAATATACGTCAAAAAATGAAATGGACACAATCGAACTTGCAGAAAATATTGAAAGTGAAAAATTTGAAAATATGGTAATATGTCTAAATGGAGATTTAGGAAGCGGCAAAACTTTGTTTGTAAAAGGATTTGCAAAATCTCTAGGAATTCAGGACTCAATTACGTCACCTTCTTTCAGTTTAGTAAAAGAGTATTATAGTGGTGAAATGCCCTTATTTCATATGGATATTTATCGCTTAGAAAAGGTAGAGGATTCTGAAATATTTGAAGAATATTTCTATAAAAATGGAATTACCATAATAGAATGGGCCGAAATGATGCAAGATGCCTTGCCAGAAGAACGGTTGGAAATTAATATTAGAGTGGTAGATGAAAATACTCGACTAATTATTATCAAACCTTTCGGTTCAAAATATGAGGAATTATGTGAATCTGTTTTATAAACTCTAAGCTACTAGAGTTTTTTTGTCCTTGAAATATCAAGAAAAACAAGTTATTATAGTAAATTGGAGGTAAAAATATGTATACATTTTATATCGATACGCACTCAGATAATATTGTATTAGGATTTTATAAAGATAATAAAGTGCTAAAATTTATTGAATTTAAAACAACAAATAGTCATAGCAAACATATAATGCCATTACTGGATGATCTTTTAAAAGATCAAAAGTTGGAGCTAAATGATATTAATGAAATAATCGTAGTAATTGGTCCTGGATCTTTTACCGGAATTAGGTTAGGAGTTACTATAGCTAAAACGATTGCTATGGCATTAAATATTCCAATATATCCTATTACAAGTCTAAATGCAAAAGCTTTATCAATTGAATTTGAAAAAACAAGCTGGTTTTTAGTAGAAGAAAAAAATGGTTATTATGCTTGTTCTTTTACTCCAAATAAAGAACTAATTGCAAATTATCTTTATATTCCTAAAAAAGATATTGAGAACTTTTTAGCAGTACATAGTACGATAGAATCAAAAATAGACTATCAAAAAATAATTGATAACAAATCAAAACTTAAGACCGTACATTATCATGCAATAAATCCTTTATATATAAAGAAGATTGAGGTACAATCATGATAAGAAAAATGGAAAAAAAAGATTCCGAGCAAATATATAAATTAGGAGAATTATTACATTCAAATTATAAAAGATTATATCAGTTAGAAAAAATGATTGATGATGAATATACAAAAACCTTTGTATATTTAAAAGATGATGTAGTTTTAGGATTTATTATGTATATTGATATAATAGAAACTATCGATATTATAGATATTATTGTTCATCCAGATTATAGGAATAAAAAAATAGGCAGCTATTTAATGGATACTTTATTTTCAGAGATAGATTTCTCAACAAAAACTATTACATTAGAAGTAAATGTGAATAATGAGAAAGCGATTAATTTTTATCAAAAATTCGGATTTGAAATAATTCACAAAAGAACGAATTATTATGAAAATCAAGATGCATACTTGATGGGGAGGTTTATTGATGAATAAAGATATATATATTTTAGCAATTGAAACATCATGTGACGAGACTAGTATGGCAATTATTAAAAACGGAACTGAAGTTGTTAGTAATACTATTTTAACTCAAATAGACACTCATAAATCATTTGGTGGTGTTGTTCCAGAAATTGCCTCTAGAATGCACACAGAGAGTATTTTAATGGTATTGGAAGAAACTTTAGAAAAAAGTATAATTAAAATCGAAGATGTAGATGCGATTGCTGTAACTTATGCACCCGGATTACTTGGAAGTTTGCTAATCGGAATTGAATGTGCAAAAACACTAGCGATGATTTATAAAAAACCATTAATTGCAGTAAATCATACGGTAGGACATATTTATGCTAATAATTTAGAACATAAAATGGAATTTCCGTTATTAGCTTTGATTATTAGTGGAGGTCATACTGATTTGGTCTATATGAAAAATGATTATGATATTGAATTTTTAGGAAGCTCTATTGATGATTCAATTGGAGAAGTTTATGATAAAGTAGCAAGAGTATTATCTTTACCTTATCCAGGTGGTCCAAGCATAGAAAAATTGGCGAAGGAAGGACAAGCTACCTATAATCTTCCTAAGTCAATGATGAAAGACTCTTATGATTTTAGCTATAGTGGTTTAAAGAGCAGCATTATTAATCTTGTTCATAATGAAAAACAAAGAGGATCTGAAATAAGAAAAGAAGATTTAGCTTCAAGCTTTCAAGAAGTCGCTGTTGAACAGCTTCTAAGAAAAACGGAAAAAGCATTAACAAATTATAATGCAAAACAATTTATTTTAGCAGGTGGAGTATCTGCCAATAAATATATTAGAGAAGAAATGAATAAATTATGTCAGAAGTACAATATTCCTTTTCATGTCCCAGAACTGAAGTATTGCACTGATAATGCAGCAATGATTGGGGCCGCAGCCTATCCACTTTATAAAAATAATAAATTTGCTGATTATTCTCTTAATGGAAGCAGTAACGAAAACATTAAAATATATTTTGAAAAATTTAATCAAGAATGATTTATTTCATTCTTTTCTTGTTCTTTTTTTTCCTATATGTTAGTATATACAAATGTGAGGGTTTATGACAATAGAACAAAGAATAGAATGCTTAATAAAAAATGGAACTTCTTTATCAAAACTTGAAGAAAAAACGGGATTAAACTTAAAAGAAATAA
>Ga0153939_1000119_pt1 | contig 26617 bp, 27 predicted proteins | sample TSNJ023MetaG_FD_104734 | JGI IMG/M metagenome (GOLD analysis project Ga0153939, IMG submission 104734) | Attine ant fungus gardens microbial communities from New Jersey, USA - TSNJ023 MetaG | ecosystem: Host-associated > Fungi > Mycelium > Unclassified | place: USA: New Jersey, Brendan T. Byrne... | reverse complement strand
GTCGCGACGGCAATTTATCAGCAGCATCCGCCTAAGGGAGCGCGTGCCAGGCTTGCGGCCACAGTGTTGACGCATTTTATGAGTTATTACCGTGTGCTGGAAGAAAAACCCTTTATGCGGGAGTATCAGAACCTGTCGCTGCTGACCGGAGTGGACATTGTTTACAGCATTGGTGCTAAGCAGGAAAGGGGGACAGTGCTGGGGATTGACGATGACGCCCGGTTAATCGTTCGCCTTGAGACCGGTGAAATCAAGTATTACCTGGCAGGTGAAGTCAGTATAAAAAAAGGGTTTACGGGAGGAATAAACCATGAAAATTGAAACGGGAAAAAATGTGATAACATTGGTACTTACGGGACTGTGCACCGCGATTGTTTGCGTTCTGTCGGTCATTTCCATACCGTTGCCGAGCGGCGTACCCATCACGCTGCAGACCTTTGCCGTGGCATTGTGCAGCTACATCATCGGCTTCCGCCTGGCGCCGGTATGTGTGATCATTTATCTTGCTCTTGGCGCCATTGGCCTGCCGGTCTTTGCGGGCTTCAGCTCCGGTGTCGGCACCTTTGCCCATTTCACCGGCGGTTTTTTATGGGGATTTATCCTGATGGCCGTGCTTTGCGGCCTCGGTATGCGTTATCGTAACAAGTTTACATCCATCGCCTTTGGTTTGCTGGGGCTGCTTGTCTGCCACCTTTGCGGGGTGATACAATTTTCCGCTGTCGCGGGAATGCCGTTTCCGGAGTCCTTTTTTTTGGCGTCTTTCCCATATCTGATTAAAGATGCCGTCTCGGTAATCGGCGCATATTTCATAGCCTTAGCTGTATTACATGCTTTGAAGCGCTCCAGGCTGCTTACGGTAAAATCATGATTCGCCTGCGCGGGCATCATTTGTTTTGCATGACGCTTTTTACCGGTCACGGCTATGATGAACGTTTCACTGAAAATATGTCGGAAATCATCTCAAGAGTGAAAAGCGATGAACATGCGAAGATATTGCTTGTTACAGGGGATGACAGTATCTGCGCCGTCTGTCCGAACTTAAAAGGAAGTTACTGCGGCTTTGGAAATGACAATGTTAAAATGCGTGATCATCATGCCTGTGAGGCGCTTTCCATAACCTGCTGTAGGGTCTATCCCTACCATGAACTGCGCCAAGCTCTTCTCTCTGTCACCGAATCGGAATTTGACCGTGTCTGCGGCAACTGTTCATGGTGGAAGCAAGGCTTTTGTTCGTATGAAATGTTCCGGAAAAACATAAAATGAAAGATGTGATTTCCTTGTACTCGGGTAACAAGATAAGTTGCACAAATTATGCGCCGCAGTGAAGGCAGAACCATCACTTTGCTGTCTTTACAAAGACGGAAAACTATGTTAAAATATTAACGAAGTTAAATCAGATTAAAGCAGAGGAAAAACCCGATCAGTATTTTTGCAAAGGATGGGAACTCATGGAAAAAATGAAATATGAACTTGTTGACAGCGTCGAAAGCCTGCAAAAGGCATTTGACCAGGTTCGGGAAGCACAGCGGATTTTTTCGTCATTCACACAGGAACAGGTGGATAAGATTTTTCTCGCCGCCGCCATAGCCGCTAATAAAAGCAGAATTCCCCTTGCAAAACTGGCAGTAGAAGAAACCGGAATGGGTATTGTGGAAGACAAGGTCATCAAAAACCACTACGCCGCGGAATATATTTATAATAAGTATAAAAACACAAAAACCTGCGGTGTCGTTGAGGAAGATAAAATTTACGGCATCAAGAAGATCGTTGAACCCATCGGCGTGATTGCCGCCGTCATCCCCACGACAAACCCCACATCCACGGCGATATTCAAAACACTGCTGGCGCTCAAAACCCGAAACGGTATGCTTCTAAGCCCACATCCCCGGGCGAAGAAATGTACCATTGAAGCCGCAAAAATCGTATTGGAGGCAGCGGTGGAAGCCGGCGCGCCTGGAGGAATTATTTCCTGGATCGATGTGCCTTCGCTGGAGCTGACAAACATGGTCATGCGTGAAGCCGATACCATTCTTGCCACAGGCGGACCGGGTATGGTGCGTTCCGCCTACTCTTCAGGAAAACCGGCTATCGGCGTCGGAGCGGGCAACACACCGGCCATCATCGACGACACGGCGGACGTTGTTACCGCGGTAAGCTCCATCATTCATTCTAAAACCTTCGATAACGGCATGATCTGCGCCTCAGAACAGTCGGTGATTGTTTTAAAATCCGTTTATGATGCGGTTCAAAAAGAGTTCGCCGCCCGTGGCTGCTATTTCCTGAATCCGTCGGAAACGGAAAAGGTACGGAAAACCATCATCATCAACGGCGCGCTGAATGCAAAAATTGTCGGACAGCCGGCCACAAAAATTGCCGGGCTTTGCGGAGTGAAGGCGCCGGAAAACACGAAAATTCTTATCGGCGAGGTGGAAAGCGTGGAGCTTTCAGAAGAATTTGCGCATGAAAAGCTTTCTCCGGTTCTCGCGATGTATAAGGCGGAAGACTTTGACGATGCAATCGCAAAGGCGGAGCAACTCATCGCCGACGGCGGCTTCGGACACACCGCCTCCCTTTATATCAACCCCACTGAAGATGAAAAACGCGACAAGCATGCGGCTGCTATGAAAACCTGCCGTATTCTCATCAACACACCCGCTTCCCACGGCGGCATTGGCGACCTTTATAACTTTGCATTGGAGCCCTCACTGACACTGGGCTGCGGCTCCTGGGGCGGCAACTCCGTTTCGGAGAATGTCGGCGTGAAGCATCTGATGAACATCAAAACGGTTGCCGAAAGGAGAGAGAATATGCTGTGGTTCCGAGTGCCGGAAAAAGTCTATTTCAAAAAGGGCTGTATGCCGGTTGCGCTTGACGAGCTGAAAAGCGACTACCATTCTAAAAAGGCATTTATTGTCACAGATAAATACCTGTTTGAAAATGGATATACAAAGCCACTCACCGACAAGCTGGACGCCTTAGGTATTCAGTATACCTGCTTTTACGATGTCGAGCCCGATCCCACACTCTGCCGCGCCAGAGAAGGGGCCAAACAGATGGAGCTGTTCCAGCCGGATGCCATTATCGCCCTGGGCGGTGGTTCTCCGATGGACGCGGCCAAAATTATGTGGGTGCTGTATGAGCATCCGGACGCGAATTTTGCCGACATGGCGATGGACTTTATGGACATCCGCAAAAGAGTGTCGCCGTTTCCCAAGATGGGAGAAAAGGCAAAGTTTATCGCGATTCCCACTTCGTCTGGTACCGGCTCCGAGGTGACGCCTTTTGCGGTCATCACTGACGAAGCCACCGGAATAAAATATCCCCTTGCCGACTATGAGCTGCTGCCAAATATGGCCATTGTAGATGTGGACAATATGATGAACCAGCCAAAGGGACTCACAAGCGCTTCCGGCTTTGATGTACTGACCCATGCGGTGGAAGCCTATGTATCCGTCATGGCCTCCGAATTCACGGACGGTCTTGCGCTGAAGGCCATCAAGAACGTATTCACATATCTGCCCTGCGCCTATGAAAACGGCGCAAAGGATCCGTTCGCGAGGGAAAAGATGGCGGAAGCCTCCTGTATGGCAGGCATGGCCTTCGGTAATGCGTTCCTTGGCCTCAACCATTCGATGGCGCATAAGCTGGGCGCTTATCATCATCTGCCGCACGGCACCGCAAACGCGCTGCTGCTGCCGTATATCGTCCGCTATAATGCTGTCGATGTGCCGCATAAAATGGGCTCCTTCTCTCAGTATGCTTATCCGAAAGCGAAGCAGCGGTATGTGGAATGCGCCAACTTCGCGGGTATTTTCGGAAAGGACGAGGACGAAACCGTGGAGAACTTCATTAAGGCGATGGAAGAGCTGCGTGAAAAGATCGGCATCAAAAAAACCATTCAGGATTACGGAATCAAGGAAGAGGATTTCCTGAAGACACTTGATGAAATGACGGAAAACGCCTTTGACGACCAATGCACCGGTGCAAACCCGCGGTACCCGCTCATGAGTGAAATTAAAGAGCTGTATCTCAAAGCCTATTATGGGAAATAAGGAGGAGCGTCAACATGAACTTACAGAATATGATTGCGAAAAGGACATCGAAAGCGATTTACCGGGATGGTAATAATGTCATCAAGGTTTTTGACGAAAACTACTCCAAGGCAGATATCTTAAACGAGGCGCTGAACCTTGCAAGGGTGGAGGAGACGGATCTTCCGATTCCCCAGGTGGTCGAGGTGACGAAGGCGGACGGCAAATGGGCCATAGTCACTACGTTTATCGAGGGCAAAACCATCACGCAGCTTATGAAAGACCATCCGGAAAGGACCGATGAATACCTGGAAAAATTTGTCGACATTCAATTGGAGATTCACAGCAAAACAGTTCCGCTGCTAAATAAACTGAAGGATAAAATGAACCGTAAAATATCCTCCACGCAGCTTGACGCAACTATTCGCTATGAACTGCATACGCGTCTTGAAAGCATGCCCAAGCATACGAAGCTCTGCCACGGAGATTTCAGCACCGGAAATGTCATCCTGCACGAAGACGGAAGCTACGGCATTCTGGACTGGGCGCACGCGACACAGGGAAACGCCAGCGCGGACGCCGCCAGAACCTACCTGCTTTTCTGTCTTGCGGAAAAAGAAAAGCTTGCCGATAAATATCTGAATCTTTTCTGCAAAAAAAGCGACACCGCAAAGCAATACGTACAGAAGTGGCTGCCCATCGTTGCGGCATCGCAGTCGGTAAAGGACAAATCCGAAGAAAAAGAGCTTCTCATGAAGTGGGTCAATGTGGTAGAATACGAATAACGCAAGCGAAGGGAGCTGTTGCAATGCGACACAACAGCTCCCTTTTTTCTTTTTTAAAAATAATTACAGTTTGGAGGCATACAATTTATGAATCAGGGCTTTGATAAATCTGTAATGGAAACACTTGTTAGGAAAGCTGAATCGGAAGGCATTGAGCGATATTCAGTCGGCGTCGGAATACTGAACGCGAGCGGAGCGCTGCTGGTGCTTAAACGAAAAATAGATGATTCTTTTCCTGGAGTGTATGAAATACCCGGCGGTGGAGTGAAGAAAGGGGAGACCCTCTATGAAGCTGTCTGCAGGGAAACCCGGGAAGAAACGGGATTGATTGTTAAAGATATTCACGATTACTGCGGTATGTTCGATTACAATGAAAAAGGCAGGACTCGTCAGTTCAACTATCTGGTGTCGGTTCAGGATCACAACAATATTACGCTGAGCGAGCACGACGGTTTTTTATGGATTGATACAGTCAAGGGTCTGCGGTGCACAACGGAAATGAAGCAGGTTATTGAAGGGATTCTTAAAAACGCATTGGAATCCAAGGAAATGGAGATGGGATAGATGCTGAAAAAAGGAATAAAAGGACAGGCGGAAACCACATCAGCCAGAGAAAACAGCGCCGCTTCGGTGGGCAGCGGCAATCTTGACGTATTCGCGACACCGGCTATGGTGGCACTGATGGAGCAGGCTGCGTGGCAAAGCATCGCAAACGAACTGGAACCGGGACGGTCCACTGTCGGAACCCTGATGAATATCCGGCATATCAGTGCCACACCCATAGGGATGAAAATTACGGCGAAGGCCGTTCTCATAGAGATTGACAGACGGCGGCTGGTTTTTTCTGTAAAGGCCTATGATGAAAAAGGCCTGATAGGAGAAGGCACACATGAACGCTTTATCATTGACACGGAAAAGTTTATGAGCAAAACATATGAAAAATAATTGTATCTTTTCCCCGTTTGTGTATAATGGGATATAGCATAACGCAAAGGAGGAAATGTAGTGAAAGCATCATTTTTCACGAAGCCCGGACAGTTTGAATACCGTGATACAGAACTTCCGCAGGTCGGGGCCGCCGAGGTATTGATCCGCAATAAAATTTGCGGCATATGCGGCACTGACGTGCATATTTTTCATGGTGAACCGGGCTCGGCCGACGTAAATCCGCCGGTAATACTTGGGCATGAATATGCGGGCGAAGTTGTTGCGGTGGGCGAATCGGTAACCAGTCTCAGGCCGGGGGACCATGTCACCGTTGACCCGAATATCTACTGCGGCCAGTGTGAGTACTGCCGGAATGGCAAGAAGCAGCTCTGCAAGCGAATGCAGGCGGTGGGTGTTACCCAAAACGGCGGATTTGCGGAATACAGCGTGGTGCCGGAGTCACAGGCTTTTTTGATTCGTGAGGATGTCCCTTATGAATATGCCGCGATGACCGAGCCGCTGGCCTGCTGTTTACATGGAATCGATCTTGCGGAAATCAAACCCGGCAACACGGTACTCATCGTGGGCGGCGGCGCCATCGGACTGATTCTCCTGCAGCTCAGCAAGCTTGCCGGGGCGGGGAGGCTTGTGCTCAGCGAGCCCAACGAGCGGCGGCGCGCCATCGCGGAAAAACTGGGAGCGGACTGCACCATCAACCCTCTGGAAAGCGGCGCGGCGGAAAAATATTATGCCTTCACCGGCAGCGGCGCGGACGTGGTCATTGAATGCGCCGGTAACAGCGCTTCGGTACAAAGTGCTTTTTCTTTTGCAAAAAAGGGAGCCGTGATCGTGCTGTTCAGCGTGCCGAAGCCTGAAGCTGTATATGAGTTGGGATTATTTGACGTGTTCAAAAAAGAGCTTACGATCAAAGGATCGTTTGTCAATCCCGACACGCATCTGCGCGCCGCCACACTGATAAACTCGTCAAAGGTAAGCTTTTCCGACATCATCACCCATACTTATAAACTGCATCAGCTTGCTGACGCCATCGCCATGCAGACAAGCGCGGAATCCATCAAGGTTGTGGTGGACTGTACAGAAGAATAAAGCCGGATCTTTCAAATATAATTATAATAGACGGAGCTTGAAGGCGGGCCTCAGATGTGTAATCAGCATCAAGAGGCCCGCTTCCATATAAAGGGCGATTGACAGCGAAAAGCATGTATCATATAATTAGACATAATACGACAGGATCTCTCATAAATTGCAGATATGGGTGAGAAAAATTGAAAAAAATTGAACAACTGTGTTTTTTGTTTCGAAAACAGCCGGATTCGGAATGGTCTGCCCGAAAGAGGGCGGGATTTTGGGCATGGAATATATTTTTATTTATTACATCGTCCGTTTGGATCGGTATTTTTTCGCTGCTGATGGCCGCCGGACCATATGAAATGTTTCTCGGTTTTTTCGAGGTGCCGCTGATCGCTTATTTAAATCTTCTTCCGGGCGTTTTACTCTCTCTGTTTCTCTATGCGCTTACAGGGCGTACCGTCGTGGCCTACACCATACACGCGGTTTTAGTTTTTATCCTGTCATTTGTCCATTACCAAAAGCTGTTCCTGCGGGACGATCCCTTTCAGTTTTCCGACCTGGTGCTTGCAAAAGAAGCGGGAAATATCATGCAAAACTACCGCATTGTTCTGGACTGGAAGGTCGTTATTTTTGCGTTAACTGTGGTTCTTGGGATTTTGTGCCATCTTTTTTTTATACGGGGACATGCGGGAAAGGATGCCCGAATTGCCTACGCGGCGGTGGCTGTTATACTGGGAACAGCCCTCATTCCGGTATATACGAGTGAAAACACTTATAATAATCAGGCGGCAAATGATAAATATCTGAAAAGCGCATGGTCCTCTACACAGAAATTTGTTTCGCATGGCTTCATATATCCGTTTTTGCATAGCATTCAGCCTGAATCGGACGCGGCAAAGGCTATAAAGCAGCAAAAGCATGTCGAAGTGGGCGTTCTGTATCAGATGAGCATGCCGGGAGATATCGGTGTAAATCTGGAAGAAGTGATCGAAAGGCCGGAACCGGAGCAGCTGTATCAATTTTATCAGGATGCGGATATTCCGGAATACCAAAAAGTCAACCTGGTCGGCATCATGCTGGAGGCATATAATGATTTCACGAAATTCGCCGTGGACATCCCGTTTAATGAAAACATCGATATTTACGGCGTATGGCATGACCTGCAGGAAGAAGGCTATTCAGGCCGCCTGGTGACCAATGTTTTTGCCGGCGGCACAGTGGACACCGAGCGTTCCTATCTCACAGGCTACTCCACATTGCCGGAGTTTACCTCCGACACCCTTGCCTACCCCTGGTATTTCCAATCACAGGGATATACAGTCGAAGGCATGCATGCCGGTTATGAGTGGTTTTATGACCGCAATAGCATCAACCCGCGTTTGGGATTTGAAAATTACTATTTCATAGAAAATTATTTTCAGGAAATCACGGGAGACACCCTTGCCCCCAGAGATGATGTGTTTTTTCCGGAACTGATTCGCCAATATGAAGAAAAGTCTCGGGATGGCACGCCGTATTTTCAGTTTTCAGTCTCCTATCAGGGACACGGCCCGTTCGATGACAGCAACCTCCTTTGGGGAGAACCGGGAGATTATGTCACGTCAGGAGTGCTGCCCTCAGCCGAACAGACGATTCTGGAGAACTACCTCGGATCCATCTACAACACAAATAAAAATTTAAAAAAGCTGACGGACTATTTCCGCGAAGATGACAGCCCGGTGGTGCTGGTGCTGTTCGGCGACCACAACCCGTGGCTCGGAGACGGCAACAGCGTATACGATGCACTGGGAATCGACTTCAGCGCGCCGGGAAAAGAAGGCTTTCTGGAATACTACGCAACAGAGTACCTCATATGGGCAAATCCCGCGGCAAAAAAAATATTGGGCAATGATTTTCAAGGCAGCGGGCCGGACATTGGCCCGTATTACTTGATGCATGAGGTTTTCAGCTTATGCGGCTGGAAAGGCCCGGCATATATGCAGGCAACGCAGGGGCTGTCGGAAGCCGTGCCGGTGGTACATCGAACCGGACAGTTTATCACGCAAAACGAACTCACCGATACCCTAGTGGGAGAGGAGAAAACGCTTGTGGAGTGGTACGAAGCGCTTCAGGTGTTTGTCCAAGAGCAGGGCGGCGGTATATCCGCGGAAGAAGAGCATACAGATGAGTATGTTATTGAAAGTGTAAAAGGGGCAAATCTCGACTCTGAATAAAATTTCAGCGATACATACAGACAATCCTATATAAAAAGCTCTTTTCTTTCGTCGGGTGAAAGAAAAGAGCTTCATTTATTCATAAGTCTTATTTCAGCGCATTTTGTAAGGCGGCAAGAACCGTGTCATAATCCGCCTCTGTCACAAGCAGCGCTATTTCCACCTCGCTGGTGGTGATCAGGCGAATATCGGCATTGGTGGCGCAGATGGCTTTAAAAACCTTCGCGGCAATACCGGGCGTATGCCGCATGGCTTCATCATAAACAGAGATTTTACGGTTAACACTGCTGACAATGGCCTGTATCTGGTTCCGTTTTTTCAGTCCGGTTGTAAACTTCAAAACCTCCACCAAATCCGCGTCGGATATGGTAAAGGAAAGGTCTGTGTAGGCCCCATGCGTTGGAGCCATCGATATCATATCGATATTGATGCCGTATTTGGCAATTTCCTCAAATACATCCGAAACAGACTGGGTGTTTGCGGGAAACTCCTGGAGAGTGACCAGAGTGATGTCACTGCCCGTTGTAATTGTGACAGCCATACGTTTCTCCTTTTAAATAATATCCGACATGTCGTAAAGCCCTTTTTCCTTGCCTTTCATAAAGAGGGCGGCCTTTACCGCCCCGGATGCGAAAAGCTCTTTTGACTGGGCGCTGTGAGACAGGGTCAGTGTTTCATGATTTCCGGCAAACAGCACCTGGTGCTCACCGACGATGGTGCCGCCGCGCACGGCATGGAGGCCGATTTCGGCTTTTTCGCGTTTTTGCCGCTTGGAATGCCGGTCATACTCATATTTCGAGTTGCCGCCCTGCACTTCGTTAATCGCATCGGCAATCATCAGAGCCGTGCCGCTGGGGGCGTCAATTTTTTGATTATGGTGCATCTCAATAATTTCCACATCAAAAGCGTCGCCTAAAACCGCCTGAGCCTTTTTTGCGAGCTCAATGAGCAAATTGACTCCAAGGGACATATTTCGCGAGTAAAAGAGTGGTATATCAGCACAGGCCATCTTGATTTGATCGGTCTGCGCCTCGCTATATCCCGTTGTACACAGAATTGCGGCGGTATTCGATGATTTGCAGTAGCATAAAATCTTGCTGAGCAGGGAAGGGTGGGAAAAGTCGATGACAACATCCGCCGCTTCTTCCACAGCGGAGATTTCGTGATAAATCGGATAACCCAGGGAGAAGCCCGTCATCAGGTCCACACCCGCCACGATCACGCAGTCGTCTCTGCTGTCCACAGCCTCCATAACAGCTCTTCCCATTTTTCCGCAGCAGCCACACAGAATAATATTCGTCATTTTACGGGGCGTATTCACAAAAATGCAGAATTGCCCGCTTCACCACCTTTTCCGGTTCCTTTTTAACGGACTCAAAGCAAGTTATGCTTCTTTAAAACAGCATCCAGTTTTGCATTGTTCTCATCTGTCATGGTCGTCAACGGCAGACGGCACGGGCCGCATGCAAAGCCCATACGGTTCATGGCATATTTCACCGGAACCGGATTGACATCGAAGAAAAAGCCTTCCATCAAATCCAGATATTCATTGCAGAGGGCCAGCGCCTTTTTATAGTTTCCCGCTACGGCAAGTGTGGCAATGTCATGGATTGGGCGGGGAAGGGCGTTGGCGAAAACAGAAATGACGCCTTTTCCGCCAAGAGACACAATCGGGATGGTCTGGGCATCGTCTCCTGAGTAGATGTGCAAATCATCGCCACAAAGTGAAGCTGTTTTCGCCACAGACGCAATGTTTCCGTTAGCCTCCTTTGTTGCGATAATATAGGGGTTTTTTGACAGGGTCAGATAAGTTTCCGGCAGGATATTCAGGGTTGTTCTGCTGGGAACATTATAGAGGATGCAAGGCATTTTTGTATGGTTTGCAATGTAATTGTAATGCTCGATCAAGCCTTTTTGTGATGTCTTATTGTAATAGGGTGTCACCAAAAGCAGACAGTCGGCGCCGGCTTCTTTCGCGGCAAGAGATAGAGAAAGGGCGGTTCTTGTATCGTTACTGCCCGTTCCTGCCATGACCGGAACCCTTCCCTTTACTTTTTCTACTATAAAACGGATGACTTCGAGATGCTCCTTCTCCGTCATGGTTGAGGCTTCACTGGTTGTTCCACACGCAAGAATGGAATCGGTTCCGTTTTCTATCTGGTATTCCACTAAGCGTTCCAGTTCGTCGTAATTGATTGAAAAATCTTCATGGAACGGCGTTATCAGTGCAACGCCTGATCCGGTGAATAATACTTCTTTCATGTATATACCTCCCGATTAATCAAAATAGCCTTCTTTGCATAGCAGCTCAGCCATCAGCAGCGCGCCTCCGGCGGCTCCCCGTAATGTATTATGGGCCAAGCAGATAAACTTATAGTCATATTGCGTATCCGGGCGAAGCCGTCCAATGGAAACCGCCATGCCGTTTTCAAGATTCCGGTCCAGCTTCGTCTGCGGACGGTCGGCTTCTGTAAAGTAATGCAGGAATTGCTTCGGCGCGCTGGGCAGCTCCAATTCCTGGGCGGGGCCTTTAAAGCTTTCCCATCTCTCGATGATTTCCGCTTCCGTCGTTTTCGTATCCAGCGACATAAATACCGCCGCCATATGGCCGTCGGAAACCGGGACACGGATGCACTGTGACGTGACGTTTGGAACGAAGGTGTTTACAACGACGCCGTTTTCGACCTTGCCCCAGATTTTCATAGGCTCCTGTTCCGATTTTTCTTCCTCGCCGCCGATATATGGAATGACATTATCGATGATTTCGGGTAAGGTTTCAAAGGTTTTTCCCGCGCCGGAAATTGCCTGGTATGTACAGGCAAGAACCTTGCTGACGCCCAGATCCAGAAGGGGATGTATCGCCGGTACATAGCTTTGCAGCGAGCAGTTGCATTTTACCGATATAAAGCCTTTCTTTGTTCCCAGGCGTTTTCTCTGCGTCTCAATAACAGCCGTATGATCCGCGTTGATTTCGGGAATGATCATCGGCACATCATCATACAAGCGACAGGCGCTGTTGTTGGATACCACCGGGCATTCCAGTTTGGCATACGCCTCTTCCAGCGCTTTGATGTCGTCCTTGTTCATGTTCACCGCGCAGAAGACAAAATCCACCATCGATACAATTTTATCCATGTCAAGGGTCGCGTCATAAACCGTCATTTCCGCCATAGCTGCGGGAATTTCTTTTTCCATATGCCAGCGTTTCTGTACGCTGTCCCTGTATTTCTTTCCGGCGGAGCTGCTGCTTGCCGCCAGCGCTGTAACGGTAAACCAGGGATGGTTTTCAAGCAGCAGCATGAAGCGTTGACCCACCATACCCGTGCAACCGATAATTCCCACATTGTACTTTTTCTTGTTCATCATGATCATCCTTTCTATACTTTTTTCATGTTGGATAGAAGGCTTTGTGCCGATTGAAATGTTGGCACAAAAAAACCGGTTGAAAACCGGCTGTCAATCCAATATAATAGAAATGCTGCATTTATAAACATACAAATAAATGAAATAGCACTCCATCAAAAAGATGACAGTTGCAGGGCTCTTTGCCACTGCACCCAGAAAACAGTTGCCATATGTTTTCTTCGGCAGATGCCCCTTTTGTATGATCTACGGTTTTGGCAACCTAAATGCATACTACTATTGACAGCTGCGCCTCTATTCAAAATAATAATACATTAGTATCGGGGTTTTGTCAATTCATCCGCGCAATCTTTATCATTATTATATTCTTCGGCACACACGAACGTTCATATGGAGGAACCCATGCCTGAAAACAAATCATTTAAAACAAGCGACTTTGATTATGAGCTGCCCGAGCGGCTCATTGCGCAAACACCCCTTGAGAAGCGGGATGCCTCTCGTCTGATGACCTTTGACAAATACACCGGAAAAACCACGGACCGTCATTTTCATGATATTCCGGACCTTCTTACAGATCAGGACTGCCTGATTTTAAACGACTCCCGCGTGCTGCCCGCACGCATTTATGGCGAAAAAGAGGGAACCGGAGCGCATGTGGAATTTTTACTGCTGAAAAACCGGGGAAACGACATATGGGAGACCTTGTGCGGCCCGGGCAGAAAAGCAAAACCGGGGGCGGCATTTTTATTTGGCGGCGGACTGTTTCGCGGTGAAATTACCGATGCGCTCGCCGACGGGAACCGGCTGGTGCACTTTACGTATGACGGCGTGTTTTTGGAGCTGCTGGACAAAATAGGCCAAATGCCGCTGCCGCACTATATAAAAGAAACGCTGCGGGATAAGGAACGCTACCAAACCGTGTATGCCCGTGACCCCGGTTCGGCGGCCGCGCCCACCGCGGGACTGCATTTTACACCGGAGCTTCTAAGGGAGATCGAAAAAAAGGGTATTCGGACAGGCTATGTGACACTCCATGTAGGGCTTGGCACCTTCCGGCCTGTCAGCGCGGTAAATATAACAGACCACAGAATGCATACCGAGCATTACTATATGCCGCAAAGGGTGGCCGACCTTATCAATGACACAAGGCAAAAGGGCGGCCGGGTTATTGCGGTGGGAACCACAAGCTGCCGAACAATCGAGTCTGTCTGGCGGGATCACGGAAAATTTACCGAGTGTGCGGGGGATACGGATATTTTTATCTATCCCGGATACAGCTTTCACGGCATCGACGGGCTGATCACAAATTTTCATCTGCCACAAAGTACACTGATTATGCTGATATCAGCTCTTGCGGGAAGAGAAAATGTTTTGGCGGCATACCGTGAAGCCGTTCAGAAGGAATACCGTTTCTTCAGCTTTGGCGATGCGATGTTTATCTCATAATTTTTTATCACAATAAAAATCACTGGAGTAAAAGGGAGAATCTTGAAAGCCTATGTATCATTTATTAAAAGAAGAAAATAATGCAAGGCGCGGGGAGTTTCAAACTGTGCACGGCACATTTCAGACACCTGCATTTATGAATGTCGCCACTGCCGGAGCCATAAAGGGGGCGGTATCGGCTCCTGACCTGAAAGAGCTGCACTGCCAGGTTCAGCTTTGCAACACCTATCATCTGCATTTGCGCCCCGGCGACGAAACTGTGCGGGAGCTTGGCGGAATTCGCCGTTTCACCGGCTGGGAGGGGCCGGTATTGACCGACAGCGGAGGCTTTCAGGTGTTCTCCCTTGCAAAGCTGCGCAACATAAAAGAGGAAGGGGTAACCTTTTCCTCTCATATCGACGGTCATAAGATTTTTATGAGTCCGGAAGAAAGCATGCGGATTCAGTCAAACCTTGGTTCCACTATCGCGATGGCCTTTGACGAATGTGTTGAAAACCCCGCCGAGTATTCCTATGCAAAAGAATCCTGCGCCCTGACCGCGCGCTGGCTTGAGCGCTGTAAAACGGAAATGCGGCGGTTGAATCAGACGGGTGCGGCGATCAATTCAAAGCAGCTGCTTTTTGGAATTAACCAGGGCGCCACATTCATCGATCTTCGTATTGAGCACATGAAGCGTATAGCCGGTATGGAACTGGACGGCTATGCCATCGGAGGGCTTGCGGTGGGGGAAAGCACCGAGGATATGTATGAAATCATCGAAGCTGTACGGCCACATATGCCAAAGGATAAAATCCGTTATCTCATGGGGGTGGGGACACCCGCCAATATACTGGAGGCTGTGAGGCGCGGCGTGGATTTATTTGACTGCGTCATGCCCAGCCGAAACGCGAGGCATGGACATGCCTTTACTTCTGAGGGCTGCCGCAACATGAACAACGCAAAGTACAGGCTGGACGACAGGCCGCTGGATGAAGCCTGCGGCTGTCCGGCTTGCCTTGGGTTCTCACGGGCATACATCCGCCATCTTTTGAAGGCGAAGGAAATGCTTGGCATGCGCCTAACCGTGATGCACAACCTTTATTTTTATAATGTGCTGATGGAAAAGATACGTGACGCACTGGACAAAGACGGTTTTGACAGTTTTTATCGTGAACAGATCGAGGTGCTCAACAGGAGAATTTAGTGAAAACACAATTCCTGTCTTGCATGTTATGGAAAGAATTGCTATAATCTTTATATTAATCTTGAAAGGTGCAGAAACTGAATGAACTATTTAATGTTATTGGATCAAACCGCCGCCGGTGAGGAGGGCAATGCATTTACACTGGTAATTACAGTGCTCATTTATGCTGTGTTTATTGGGGCTCTCTACCTCATTTTTTTCCGTCCGCAGAACAAGAAAAAGAAGAAAGAGGCGGAAATGCGCAAAAACGCTCAGGTTGGTGATGAGATTACCACCATTGGCGGAATTAGTGGCCGTATAATCGCCGTGAAAGAGGAGATCGATTCTGTTGTCATTGAAACCGGCACCGATAAGTCGAAGCTTCGAATCAAAAGATGGGCCATCGGCAGTGTGGATACCGTCCATGAGGATGATGAGTGACCTGTAAAGCCTCATTATATTAGGAATAAAACGCCTTCACCCGGCATAAGTATTACACATACTTAGCGAGTGAGGGCGTTTTTCATGAAAAGATTAAAGGTTCTGGCTGCCGCGTTCGGGCTCATGCTGATCATTTCATTTCTGCTTTTTGCCGTTGTTTCTTTTGTTATAACAAAATCCGGCTCGCTTCCCGACCAGACGTTGACACTCATCACGGCATTAATCGGTTCAGCCGCGTGTTTTGTCGGCGGGCTGTTCGTATCACTCTGTATGAAAGAAAAGGGGATACTTTATGGGCTTGCCTGCGCGGTAATCTATGCCGGTGTGATTTGTCTCGTTTCGGTTATTCTGTACTGTAATCCATTCACTGCCGCCGGCATCGTCAGAATCCTTGCATTTATTATCAGCGGTTCGATTGGCGGGATTTTGGGTGTCAACAGAAAGAAAAAAGTTCGGTTTTGAGAGGTGAGATCTAAAATACACACGGCTGAAAATGGCCGTGTGTATTTTTATACATTTATTCCAATTGAACGAAACAACGCTCAATATACATTAGTTGACATAATGCTATAGACATAATTTTATTGAAGCATAAGAAGTTTGCAAAAATATTCATGATAGCTATTGAAAAATTGCGTAATCTGTATTATAGTATATAAGAGGCCGATTTGTAGGACAGGTATCCTTACGGAGTTAATGTTGATGCAGAAATATAACCGAGTTATGTTTGCTAAAAACCGCATGGATATCAGAAATAGGCGACCTGAAAACAACAATATGTATGTATCAGAAATGAATATTATGACTATATTTTGCGTTTTATTCTTCAATTCACAATAAGGTGTTATGTAGATTTGGTTATGGCAGTGAATTGATATGCATTCGTTCCTGACATTTTCTTTTTTTCGGAACATTGGTTGCAAATAAAAAAGAAGAATATTCCATCCTTTATCCGAAATTTGTACTAGCTTTCTGATCTGTTTCATATTCATTACTAAGGATGTGATGATATGAAAGATAATTTTTACAGCTTTGATCTGACACCGAACGCTGAAATGGAAAAAGAAGAACCGCCTGTAGTGGAGATGAACCCTGAACCCGAAAAAACCGTGAGTCTTATTTCATCATCCAAAAGAGCAATCGCTTTGTTTCTCTTTCTTTTCTTTGGCTTTATACTGGGTTTATATTTATATGTCAGTCTTGATATGAAACAAGGCGACGGGTATAACCCATTGATATTTTCCGGCATTCCAGATATGGAAAATGGAATGTTTGCGTGGTTTTCCACCTATTTGCTTAATATGCTTCTCGGCCTAACCTTACTATTCATATTCGGAATGACGGTTTTCGGGGTATTTGCCATACCGGTTTTTTTACTGATCAAAGGCGTAACGATTGGAATCGGTATCATGTCATTTTTCCGTGAGAATGTATGGACAGGTTTGGCTGAATGCGCATTAATATATACACCTGTGGCAGCTTTATCGATTTTATTATTTGTGTTCTTTGCGGTAAGCGCTGCAGATGTATCCGACAATATCATGAGAAACTTCTTCTCAGGTGAACGAAAAAAGCATATCACGTTTCATGTATTTTTGCGCTCACTGCTGGAGGCATTGGTGCTTGCGGTGGTAATTGCCGCTGTAGGTACACTTCTTTCTCTGCTATATTCGGTATTATTTGTATAAGAGGGTGGGCTACGCATGAATCAAGAGTATTGCGTACAATTTAGTGACTATCTGACCAATCAGAAATCCAATTCAGCCAATACGAAGGAATCTTATTTGCGGGATGTGAACTTCTACCTGGGATTTCTGGATCAATCGAACGTATCTCCTTTGGATGCGGACGAGAAGGAGATCGGCGGATTTGTTGAACATTTACGGGAGTTAAACCGGACGACAACGACAATTTCCAGAAATCTGGCATCGATACGCTGCTTTTATAAATTTCTGATTTTTAAAGGTGAGCTCGACCACAATCCGGCCAAGGGTATCAAGCTGGAAAAGGCTGAAAAAAAGCTTCCGCAGGTTTTGACAGGCGAGGAAATTGAACTGCTGCTTTCTAAGCCCAATATTACCGAGCCAAAGGGCTGCCGGGACAAGGCTATGCTCGAGCTGCTGTACGCAACCGGCATACGCGCTTCCGAATTGATCAATCTCAATATCAAGGATATCAATCTGCGCTCCAGCGTATTATATTGTCGCGGCACGAAGGGGATCCGATCCATTCCGGTATATCCGTCCGCTATCGTCTCCGTTTCCGACTATATTTACCGCATGCGCGGCCTTCTGACCGGCCCGGATACCGGAAACGCGCTTTTTGTCAACTTAAACGGCGGTCGCCTGACACGGCAGGGCTTCTGGAAAATCGTTAAGGGTTATGCGCTGGAAGCCGGTATTACAAAGGAAATCACACCGCATACATTACGGCATTCTTTCGCGTTGCACCTACTGGAAAACGGAGCCTCGGTGAAGGATATCCAAACCATGATGGGACATGCTGATATTTCATCCACACAAGTCTATGTACAACTGCTGGACGGCCATGTGAAGCAGGTTTATAACGACTGTCACCCAAAAGCAAAGTTGGGTTGATATAAAATTTTGAATTACATTGGAGTTGGTGTTTTGGGTTTTTTGGGTTTTGGTAATTACAGTAAACCGGGGCCGGGAGTTAATAAGGACGAGCCTCCCAAGGCTGCGCCGGTGCGTTATTTTGAAATTCTCTGGCGAAAGCTGAGCAAGCTGGTTCAGGTGAACCTTTTGATGTTCGTTCCGTTTCTTATCGCGTTGGTTCTGGCTTTTCTCATTTATTTTATTCCGTTTCCGTACAGAGGGCTGAGTGTGCCGTCTGAAAATGGAATAATGGCGCTGGATATCTGGCTGATGTATGCCTGTCCCATTCCGTTTATTTTTATATCGCCTTTCATTTCAGGCCTCACCCTTATTACACGAAACTTCGCTAGAGAAGAGCATGCGTTCATTTGGTCCGATTTTATCGGTACGGCAAAAAGCAATGTAAAGTACTCCCTGATCAACGGCGTCATTTGCTATGTGGCCTATGTCGTACTGAGCTTTTCAATTATTTATTACTTTAATCAGGTCAGCACAAACTGGTTCTTTTATATTCCGTTGGCACTTTGCCTTGTATTATCCATTGTGTTTGTATTTGCGCAATTCTATATCCCGACACTGATTATCACGTTTAACCTGACCATGAAGCAAATCTATCGGAACGCGTTTATACTGGCGGCGCTGGGTGTCGGCAGAAATATCTTGTTAACCGTGTTTTTTGTAGCGTTGATCGTGTTGCTTTTATACATCCCGCTTCAATATGCGATCCTGCTTATGATTGCCCTGGGATTATTGATTATTTTTGCCCTGTGCAGTTATACGGTCAGCTTTGTGACCTATCCTTTGATACAGAGATACCTAATTGATCCATATAACAAACAGCAGGAAGAAGCAAAAAACGCTGAGGAAGGGTTATTAAAAGAGGAGAGCGATAAAGCTCCCGACGACGGTTTACCGGCTTTAAGTGAAGATTTTGACAATGGAGATGATGATCCGGACGGCTATGTATATGTAAACGGTCGGCTGATAAAAAAGAGTGATTTACAAGACAAATAAAAAAGCCCGCACCTAAGAAAACGCAGACTTAACCGCAAAAAACCCACTTTTCATCAATGTGAAAAGTGGGTTTCCTTCATATTCGGATTTTATACTTCTTCCTGATAAACGGTAATTTTATTACTGTCAGGGTCAAGGAACCAAAACGAATAAGCACCCCACGGCTTTTTTTCGGGGGGTGAAATGATTTTGATGCCGGGGATTTCACTGAGCAGCCGTTCATATAATGCATCGATATCCGCGTCACTGAATGACAGCCATATGTTTTTATCCTTTGCTACTTGAACGCCGCCCGGATTATAGACAGCGATCTTACTAAATCCGTAATGGCTGCCTTCAACAAACGGTTCCTCTTGCAGGACGATTTTGTAAAATTCTGAGAGGCGGGGCGCGTTATCGGTCTCTATACATATTCCGCTAAATTGCATAATCTTACTCCCTATTCTTTTTTACGTTCTTTTAACTTGGATAACGGATTTGCGTTAATGGCTTCTTCCATCTGATTGCTGGAGGTGTGCGTATAAATTTCCGTTGTTCCCAGATTTGAGTGCCCCAATATATCCTGCAGGATCCGAATGTCGACATTCCCGTGCCTGTACATCAGCGTGGCGGCGGTATGCCTCAGTTTATGAACAGAATAACCGGGGCCGCTCAGACCGATTTTGTCCAGATATTTTTTAACGATATATTGTACGGTTTTCGGGCTGATCCGGCGTTTCCGGTTGCTGAGAAACAATGCGCTTTTGTCGATGACACCATCCTTTGGCCTCACCTTTATGTATTTTTCGATGGCGGAAAGGCAGGCCTCATTAAGATATACGATGCGTTCCTTGTTTCCTTTGCCGAGAATGCGGAGTGTTGAGTTATTATGAATAACATCGGTCATATTAATGCCGACCAGCTCGGAAAGGCGCATGCCGCAATTTAAAAACAGCACTAAGATACAGTAGTCCCGCTCCTGATCCGGCCCGTCCACCGCATTCAGCAGTTCAATACTCTGTTCCAGTGAGAGGAAGTGGGGAAGAGCCTTTTTCTTTTTTGGAGGTGTCAGATTTTCGGTTGGATTTTCCTGAAGAATCTTCTCGTGGACGCAAAGATATTTAAAAAACGATTTCAATGACGACGATTTCCGCTGTCTTGTGGCACTCATATTATTTCTGTTGTCCGCCACAAAGTTCATAAACTCAAAGATATCGTATGTCGTAATGCCCTTTATAAAATCCGCGTCGACATCCCGAACCGTTACTTCCTCAAGAGGCGTGTTTTTTTCCACCAAGCCTTTAAACCGTTTCATAAAACGGAAAAAAGTCCGCAGATCCATGCAGTATTCATCAACAGTCTTTGCAGACAAACCCCGAATATTGCGCAGATACATTGCATATTGAAGCACGAGCGATGGCATTTCCTGAGATAAAATAAACGGCATATGGCATTCCTCCTGAATTCCGTGGAACGGTTTCACAAAGCATGTTTGATAATCAATTAACCGGACCATAGATTGATGTTTTACAGAATCACTATCACTGGATCATTTTTTTAGTAAGCGAGTGCATTTGCGACATTCAGTAAGCGTGAATGCTTGGGGCCGTAAGGAAGTCGGTCATATATTTATCACAGGGAATATTTAGGCAACGGATTCAACAGTCTACAGGATAATCCTGACCGGTGTTTAAACATGCAGGTCGCACAGCCTCATTGTTAAAAATAAAAACAGACTTGTACGGTAAGGCGTTCTGCGGGCGAAACCACCGTGAAACATACTCCCCGAATTATACAAAATATCAATTTTGTATAATTCATTTCGTCTTTCTCAGCCAGTAGCTTGAAAGCCCTCAATATCCTTGAATACTGGATCTTTGCCAACACCTCTCTTCATCGAGGCGAAAAACCAAATTGTCATGCTTCTGTTTTATACCATTTTCCAATATCAATCATACCGCCGATATCCACCAACGGTCCATCTGAAAGCTCCAACACATCCATGTCATAATGGCGAATAAAATCCTGTATTCTTTTTCCGTCCGGATGGCTATCAAGCCGCCCGGTAAACGCAATGGCCTTATCACTTATCCTACCGCTGCACCCGCCGATGAATCCATAATCATAACCAGGCAATCGAATGGATCCCGCAGCTATTTCCAGAACATGCGCGCCAAGTACACGGCACGCATTCCCAAGCCCGGCATCCGCCGTTATAATGCCTTCATCGTTTACCGCGCAAACGGAACAGGCGGTGTACCCTTGCCTGACCGGAATGAGTTCAATTGCCCTTTCATGCGCATATGCGATGATGTTGCTATCCAGAGAGCTTAGCCTCCCGTAAATGGCGCCGGCGTGGTAAAAGGCATTGCATAAAACATCCCCGGGATAAAGCCTGTCCGGCCATTTTTCCGTTGTAAAGACCGAAATGTTCATTTCCTTGAAAGCTGGCGAAAGTTCGTTTCCCTGGAGCGTAAAAGCCTTTCCGTCCGGGAAAAAGAAAAACTGCATGTCAGGATGATATGCCACAGGTGCGGCGAGCCGGTGATTTCTTTTTGTGGTTATGACCCGTATTCCAATAGCCTCAAGAGCAGATATGGCAAACCCGGCCTCTCCGGAAACCAGCATGACAGGTACCGCTCCGCTCAAATCGAACTTCCGTTCCCGATCTAAACGCATGCCTCAAATGCCTCACGTATGTTCCGCACACCGACGATTTCCATTCCGGCGAAGCTCTCTTGGGATATCGCTTTTAAACCGTGCTTCGGTAAGACGCAGCGTTTAAAGCCAAGCCGTGAAGCTTCGGATATACGTAAGTTTGCGTGGCTGACATTTCTCAGCTCCCCTGCCAGGCCAATTTCTCCGAAGACAACTGTGTCCTCCCGGATGACCGCGTCCTTCAGGCTGGAAACCAGCGCCATAGCAACGGCTAAATCGACGGCGGGCTCATCCAGCCGCAGCCCGCCGACCACATTAAGATAGGCATCCAAATTTGAAAAATAAAAACCTGCGCGCTTTTCGAGTACGGCTAATATCAGCGCCATACGGTTATAATCAAAACCGGTTGACATCCGCCGCGGCTGTCCGAAACCTGAAGTGGTGGCAAGGCCTTGAATTTCCGCCAAAAGCGGGCGCGTACCCTCCATGACCGCCGTGACACAGGTCCCCGATGTATTGCTGGGCCTGCCGGACAGCATGGCCTGTGAGGGATTTTCAACCTGCGAAAGTCCGTTTTCGCCCATGTCGAACACACCGATTTCATTGGTGGAGCCATAACGGTTTTTTACCGCCCGTAAAATCCTATATGTCATTTGACGGTCGCCTTCAAAATACAGAACCGCATCGACAATATGCTCCAGGACCTTCGGGCCCGCGATGGCGCCATCCTTATTGACATGACCGACAACAATCACGGGAATATCCAGTGACTTTGCACAGCGCATCATGGCGTTTGTGCATTCACGGACCTGTGTAATGCTGCCCGGAGAAGAATTCAAATCGGTATAGTTCATTGTCTGGATGGAATCCACCATGACGATATCCGGTTTTTCTGTGCGAATATGCTCGATAATAAACTGTATATCCGTTTCAGTCAGAATCCTTACACTGTCGCGGTCCACCTTTAAACGGTTGGCGCGCAGCTTAATCTGCCTTGCGGACTCTTCTCCCGATATATATAGTATTTCATGCTCCATTCCAAGATACTGGCATATTTGCAGCAGTATGGTGGATTTTCCGATACCCGGATCACCGGAAATCAAAATCAGCGAGCCCTTTACGATTCCGCCGCCCAGCACTCTATCCAGCTCGGAAAGCCCGGTTTTGTACCTTTGCTCCTCAGTGGAGTTTATCTCACTTATTTTTTGCGGTGTATAGCGTCTTGTGCTTGAGGTATGTGAGGTAAAACTCTTTTGTGAAACAGTTTCACGAATCGTTTCCTCCATCGTATTCCATTCGCCGCACTCCGGACATTTCCCGGCCCATTTTGCTGTTTCCGCTCCGCAGCTCGAACAAACGAATATTGTTTTCGCTTTCCCCGCCATAAAGCCTCCTGATGACTTGATAATATACCCATCTTCTTAGAGGTAATTATAACATATTTTTGCCGAATGTGAAACCGCCTAGGGAAGGGATTCCTCCGATTCACTGCTCTCCCCGTTGCCAGGCTGTACTTTTTCCATCTCCTGTAAATACTGTATGAGTCCGTCATAAATGGCCGCGGCCATTTCCTGCTGATATTGCGGATCGCATAGCTTTTCTGTTTCTTCCGGATTGGAAAGAAAACCGCATTCCACCAGCACGGATGGAACGTTTGCATGACTCATGAGGTAAATGTTGCTTCCGGCTTCTTTCAGTTCCCTGGTGTTTTCCGGCTGTGTTTTCGATACAATTGACGAACGGATGCACTCCGCCAATATCGTGCTCTCGTCCCTGTTGGGTGAATAGAAAACCTGCGCGCCATAATACTTGCTCTGGCTGAAGTGGTTTTGATGGATGCTGAGAACAATGCATTCACCGCCGGATAAAATCGTCTCCGCGCGATTCAAGGTATCCGAACGTTTTCGCTCCGCCACCGACCCCAGACTGTTGTCACCAACAGAATAATCGGCATCCCGTATCATAATGACTTCAAACTGGTTTTGTTCCAAAAGCCGCTGCAATTCCAGCGCAATGGCCAAATTGATGTCTTTTTCGTTTACGCCGTTGATACCCACCGCACCGCCGTCTTCTCCCCCATGCCCCGCATCGACGATTACAGTTCCCTTTTTTTCAAACATTTCCGCATGGAAATTTACGACCTCCACGGCGTTTTTTCCCTGCAAGATAAAGAACAAAATAGCAGCCGTCAACAGCAATACGGCAAAAACGCCGCTGATAACGCCGGTTCCCTTTTTTTTCATGATAACCGCCATGCGGTACTTTCCGCACAAAATGATGCTTAGAGTAAATTCGCTTGCCACAGCGCAAAGCTTCCAGACCGATTTTCGTATCCTGTGTTTTAACTTGTACTACGAAAAATCATCTCTGCCCTTTCTGCTCTATATCTGCGCAAATTGCTCAAAAAAACACTCTGTGCCCGGTACCGCTCCCTTCTGATTATTTTTCATGCTTCAACCTCTTTGTGTATCATGAAAAATAATATGGGAAATCCCGCCGGTTTATGCCAGTATCAACGGTATAAGGACTCGGGGACCGGTGTATTATCGGCAAACATATTTGGAGCCTGCTTTAGCAGTTTTGATGTGATATCCGCCATTTTTACCGCGTCACCGATTATACAGGCGGCGTCACCGAAGGCGCCGTAATAAATGGCCTTGCCGAATACAAAGGGTTTTTCAAGCTTGTCATAGTTTTCTGAAATATCCCCGGCGGATGAATGGTGGGCATGCATGTCCGTGAAATGCTCGTGTCCGTTTTCATCAATAATTTTTATACGGTACGTGTCGGTTCGAACCCTGTCCGGAATATTGTTCTTTTCCTCCACATGATGGATAAAGGTATTGGAGCGCAGGGTGCAGCCGAGAAAAAGTATCGTGGCATGATGTGAATACAGCTTTCCCCAGCAGCCGGACGCCGGACAGGGTGTTGTCGCAAGCTCTTCTCCGCTGATATAATCCGCGGCGCTTTTTCCCAGCGCCGCGACAGAATGTGTCGGGTGCAGCGAACGGAGAACCCCTTCACGTTTCATAAAAAGATTGCCTAGGATTCCGACGCAGGACGGCGTGCCGCGTACGTCAAAAACCGGCTTCTGCGCATCGTAGTGAATAAACTTCCAGGAATGTGTGGGAAAAAGGAGCAGCCCGTCCTTCATATATTCGCTGAAGACATCCAGAATGGTATCGGCGCCGCCCTTCACATCGCCGATGGATTTCATGGAGGAATGCACCAGCAGCGTACCGTATGGGTCAATTTTCATGCTTTCAATATTTTGGATCAGTTCCTTCTTTGTATACATGTTATCCTCTCCCTTCGGCCTCTATCATAGCAGTCTTTTCACTGCAAGGCAACCTTTTTTATGGCATCCTTTCGTGGTGCTCCCGTCATGCCAAACGCATAAAAAATGACGGAGAAATAAGCGGTTCAGGCTTTCCCCCGTTATTTTTATTGACTTTGTGTTATGAGCCCCGCTTCCTTTTCACTTTTATTCGCGAGCGTTCAAGATAACCCCTGACCTTTTGATAATTCTGAGTTACAAGACAGTAGTAGAGCATGTCAATCATGGTCAGCTGTGCAATACGGGAGCTGGTGGCACCGCAGCGGATGGTGGCTTCTGGCGCACTCAATCGGAACAGAATATCCGCACACTCCCCCAGTGTTGTCTGCCCGTAGCGGGTGATAGCGATAACTGCCGCGCCGCTTTCCTTGGCCAGTCTCGCAGCTTCTATAATATCCCTGGTTTCACCCGACCATGAAATTGCCACCGCCACATCCGATTTTTGCAGGTTGGCCGCAGCGGTCAACTGAATATGTGTGTCGGTATAGGCTGTGGCGTATTTATTGACGCGCATAAACTTATACTGTGCATCCTGCGCCACAATGCCGGAAGCCCCGAAACCGTAAAAATCAATACGCTTTGCGGAATATAGACAATTGACCGCCCGCTGTACCAAATCGGCATCCGTCAAGGCCAGCGTATCTTCCACCGCCTTCGCGTTGTGATAGGATACGTTGCGCAGAATGGTTTCCACATCGTCTCCGACGTTGATATCCAGATAGCCGTCATTTTCCGTATCATTTTGGTTAACGGCCAACTCGGCAGCCAGCTGGATGGCCAGATCGCGGTATCCCTTGCAGCCGAGGCTCTTGCAAAACCGAATGACGGCCGCCTTACTGGAGCCGCTTTGCCGTGCCAGTTCTTCAACGGAAAGACCGACCGCATCCTCTAGATTTTCCGAAATATATTTTGCTACCTTACGTTCCGAGGGCAAAAAATCATCGAGCATCTGGGTCATTTTTAAAATCACATCTGCCATACGGGCCTCCCCTATTTTCATATCTTATGCCGCCTGCCGCCATGCAAGCGCCGCGCATCCCCAGGCGGCGTGGTGCTTACAGGGATGTAGCTTCATATCGGGACAGCGCGAAAGCAGTTTTTCTTCCAAATGATGTTTTAAATGCCGGGATTCCGTAAGCAGGCTGCCTGTATAGATACAAGGAAGCTGTTCCAAATCGCCCTTAAGCTTTTTGGATGCGGCTGTGACCATATCCGACAGGACTCCGGCAGCTTTTTCCATAATTTGGTAAGCGGCTATGTCTCCTTTATCATAGGCGATATCACATAAAAATGCAAGTGATGCAAGTTCACTTTTCCCCTTTCCCGAACGGTACACGCAATCCATTAGTTCATCCATACCCGTGAGATGCCAATATTCCATGACAAGCTCAGTGAGAACCGTGGGCTTTCCGCGACCGTCCCAAGCCTTAGCGACAGCACGCAAAATTTCACAGGCCATTTCACAGCCGCTGCCTTCATCCCCCATGATATATCCCCAACTGCCGGTATGGCAGGTTTCGCCACGGCTGTTTTTACCGTAGCAGAAAGAGC
>Ga0153939_1000118_pt1 | contig 26976 bp, 25 predicted proteins | sample TSNJ023MetaG_FD_104734 | JGI IMG/M metagenome (GOLD analysis project Ga0153939, IMG submission 104734) | Attine ant fungus gardens microbial communities from New Jersey, USA - TSNJ023 MetaG | ecosystem: Host-associated > Fungi > Mycelium > Unclassified | place: USA: New Jersey, Brendan T. Byrne... | reverse complement strand
CTCACAAACTTTATTTCCTTTTGTCCCATCCGGTCTTTTTTACGATACATCAAGCAACCCTCCCGATATGGTCTATTATACCATATCGGGAGGGTTGTTGTCCTTTTCGTCTACAGGCTGCACAGGCCGCTTTAGCGGCGGCCTGTAATAGTAATGCGGTTGGCGGACTTTTCAATGCCCCTTGAGGGGCTGTGCCTGTAATATGCCCTTTTAGGGCTGGTGCATATCACGCGTTCAACGCGTGGTTTTGATTGAAAAAATATCGAAATTTGCAGCGTCCGCGCTTGTTTGATACTTACAAATGTGTTACTATATAAATAAGAAAATATCTTGGTGCCGAGCCTCATTGAGAGGGGGGGTCACGCAATGAAGAAGCTAGGGGCAGTTATATGTTCCATCGCGCTGATCGGTGTGTTCTGCGCTCCAGCATCCGCAGCTGTTGGAGCAAGGCCGCGCATTTACGATGTGTCGGAGGCCGCCGCATGGGAGGATGCCCAGAGCTACGGTGATGAGCACGCCGCTTTTGGCGACGGATCCGGCACGGGTCCTCTGTCCGACTTGGAGGTGGGGGCCGGCGAGGAGGTGCGCATTTATCTGCACGCGGGCCTGTTTGCCGACGCGAACGGCAAGGCCCTGCCGGAGAGCGGCGTTTCCCTATCGCAGCTGCGCACCGGTGGTGTCACCGTGTCCCCCAAGGTCGCGCGGGGCGAAGCCGTTGTAAAGGAGATATCACTGGAATATGAGCGGAATCCGCCTTTTTTGAAACTTCCGGCGGGCAACGGAACCAGCTGCATAAAAATTGTGTTTGCAGAGGATTTCATCAGTGAGGAGGATGTGTTTTTCGACATCACGGTCCGCCTGAAAGTACAGGGAAAAGCCATTGAAAAAACCGAGATACAGGTGACGGGCTATCTGCGCAACCGGATTGTGGAGGTCGATTCTACAACCGGATATTTAGAGCTGGGGGCGGGCGTGATCGCGCGGGCCGAGAGCGCTGTGAAAGACTGTGTGGTCGATCTGGGAAACGGTTTCCAGATCACTGCCAATCTGCGGGCGGGCGAGCGTTATTACGGCGTGGCCAGGATTGAGGCGGCAGACTCCGAGCTGCTGCTGCAATACCCGGAGATTGAGTTGATCTACAATATCCACCAGCAAAATCTGGACAGCGGCAAGAATCCCTGCCGCATCCAAGACCAGCCTGTACTGTACGTATACGATTCCGCCGGTAAATACCTTGGCAGTACCGAGGATGCGCTGCCGCTTTCGCAGAGATATTATTTGGCGTCGGAAAAGCTGAAGAGCCTTGATAAGGTGGTTTCCCCGCCGGCTGGGTAGCGCGCCGATTCCATTTGCAGCCGAATTTTCCAAAGCTTTGCAGGGCTGCTGCAAAAGGGCATTTTGTCCTTTCGCAGCAGTCTTTCTTTTAATACCGCAAAAGGGGAAATCGGTTGTGGATAAGGAAAAACACCCGCACATACTCTGGAGCGGCGGCAATGCGCTGCCAAACTACGGATAGGCTCTTATCCCTTTTGCTTTTTTGAATTGCTGTGGGGCTCGCCTTTTTCCGATTAATGTGGTATAATATATCACAGAATTTGGGCGATCACCTCAAAACCCCGGCTCCCAAGGCAAATACGGAGGAATTCATGGAAAAGCATTTGACAGAGCAATACAACGCGCTAAAGAAACAGGTGCTGGAAACCTATTTCGGCAAGATGAACGACATGCAAAAGCGGGCTGTTTTTCTCACAGACGGGCCGCTTCTCATTTTGGCCGGAGCGGGCAGCGGCAAGACCACAGTGCTGATCAGCCGCATCGAGAATATGGTGCGCTTTGGCGGCGCCTACCACAGCTGCGAGCCGCCTTTCGGCGCGGGGGAGGAGCAGCTGCGGCTGATGCAGGCCTATCTGGATGGAGGCGCGGTAGACCCGGAGGAGCTTGTCGCGGCGGTAGCGCACCACCCTGTAAAGCCCTGGAATATATTGGCGATCACGTTCACCAATAAGGCGGCGGGAGAGTTGCGCGCCCGGCTGGAGCAAACGCTGGGAAAAGACGCTCACGAGGTGCAGGCGTCCACGTTTCATTCGCTGTGCGTGCGGATTTTGCGCCGGGAGATCAAGGCCTTGGGCTATGGCAGAAGCTTTACGATCTATGACACCGACGATTCGCTGCGCATCGTCAAGGACGGCCTCAAGGTGGCCAGCCTGGACGAGAAGATGTTCACTCCGCGTTCGGTGCTGGCCGCGATCAGCCGCGCCAAGGATGGGATGATGACGCCGGCCGGCATGCGCGGCTCTGCGGTGGACGATTACCGTGTGGAGCAGATTGCGCGCGTGTACGATTACTACCAGAAGACACTCAAGGACGCCAATGCCGTGGACTTCGATGATATCATCGTGCTGACCGTGCGCCTGTTTGAGCAGAATCCCCGGATCCTGGAATACTACCAGAACCGCTACCGCTACATTATGGTGGATGAATACCAGGATACCAACCACACCCAGTACCGCCTTGTGAGCATGCTTGCGGCCGGGCACCACAACTTGTGCGTTGTGGGGGACGACGACCAGAGCATCTACAAATTCCGGGGCGCCACCATCGAAAACATCCTGAGCTTTGAGGAGCAGTTCGAGAATGCGGCGATAATCCGCCTGGAGCAGAATTACCGCTCCACGCAGAGCATTCTGAGCGCCGCAAACAAGGTCATTGAGCACAACATGGCCCGCAAGGGCAAAAACCTATGGACCAGCGCGGGCGACGGCGAGCTGGTGCAGGTGCTGCGCCTGCGGGACGAGGTGGAGGAGTCACGGCTGCTGGCCGATAGCATCCTGGAAAACGTAAAGGGCGGCGCGGCTTTTTCCAACCACGCCATTTTGTACCGCATGAACGCGCAGTCCAACTCGGTGGAAAGGGCGCTTGTGAAGAATGCCATCCCCTACCGCATTGTGGGCGGGCTGCGCTTTTACGAGCGCAAGGAGATCAAGGACATCGTCGCGTACCTGAGCGTGCTGGTGAACCCGGGCGACAGCCTGCGGCTGCTTCGCGTCATCAACGAGCCCAAGCGCGGCATCGGCGGCTCCACGCTTGCGGGCGCCCAGCAAATCGCCCAGGATCTGGGCGTGAGCCTGTTCGAGGTGATCTCGGAATCCGAAAGCTACCCGGCCCTGGCCAAAAAGAGCGCCGCTCTCGCACAGTTTTCCGAAATGATGCGGGACCTGGCCGAAATGGCGGAGGAGGGACCGCTGGACGAGCTGCTGGACAGCCTGCTGGAGCGCAGCGGCTATCTGCACATGCTGGAAGCCCAGGGCTTCGAGGGAGTCGGGCGGCTGGAAAACATCATGGAGCTCAAATCCAACATCATGAAGTATCAGCAGGAAAACGAGGAGCCCTCCTTGGCGGGCTTTCTGGAGGAGATCGCGCTCTACACCGACTTGGACAGCTACGATGCGGGCGCTGACAGCGTGGTGCTCATGACAATCCACTCCGCCAAGGGGCTGGAGTTTCCGTATGTTGTGATAGTGGGCATGGACGAGGGTATCTTCCCCGGGCGCAGCGCCATGTCCCACCCCGCCGAGGTTGAGGAAGAGCGCAGGCTTGCCTACGTGGCGATCACCAGGGCAAAGCAGCGGCTCACCATCACCAGCGCCGAGCGGCGCATGATCTTCGGACAGACCGTGTTCAGCAGGCCCTCCCGTTTTATCGCGGAGATCCCCGACGAGTTCAAGGACTTCCAGGACAAGACCATCATAAAGCGCGACCCGGCCGACGACAACTACAAGCCGACGAAGCGCCGCGGTGTTCCCACCGCCTCCTCCACCACCATCGGCGTAGGCGCGGCCCCCGAGTCCGCACGGGCGGCCGTGAATGTCGGCGATCAGGTGAGCCACAAGGTGTTCGGCGAAGGCAAGGTGATTTCGGCGCGTCCAATGGGCAACGACGTGCTGGTGGAGATCGATTTTGGCAAGGGCGGCGTAAAGAAAGTGATGGCAAATTTCGCCCGTCTTACAAAAATATAGCGTGGAGCCTCACCAAAAGACGATTCCTCTCATAAAATGTATTGAGTCACGCATAACTCAGTATCATTTTAGGAGGATTAGTATGGCAGAAAACAACATGGCCTCCGCTATGGCGGCGGCGGGCAATCAAAGCCGCTTTAAAGAAGCGGTATGCATCGGGGCCGGAAGAATTTTCGACTCATGCAGCGACAAAGACTGCCTTGAAGATTTACAGGTATTCTTTACCGAGGAAGGGCAAAGCGTGATCGATGCCAGCACCTTGCTCAAATGTAGATCGGCCGAGGTAATGGACGTGTACTTAAACGTGGAGCCCGTGCCTTTCAACAGGGGCTTTTACACAGTGGACATCACTTTCTACTTCCGCATTACTTTCAGCGCCTACGCAACGCCCGTGTCGGCCCCGGTCGATCTCACCGGCCTTGCGTACCACTGCAAAAAGGTGATCCTGTTCGGCAGCGAGGGCAGCGTGAAGACTTTCCGCTCCAACCGTGTTGCGGGAAGCACTGCCGTTGGCGACCTGCCGGTAGCCACACTGAAGTGCGTGGAGCCCATCACTTTGGGTTGCCGCATCGTGGAGGCAAGACCCTGCTTTGTGGAGCCGATGGGCGCCGTTCCCGGCGAGATCAGCGACAGCTTCAACGGCGAACTGGTGATCCAGCCAGAGGGCAGCAAGGTGGCTCTGGTGACCCTGGGCCTGTTCACCATCGTGACGTTGGAGCGCGACATGCAGATGATGGTTCCGGCTTACGACTACTGCGTGCCAGAAAAGGACTGCGTGACCTCGATTCCCACCGAGGACCCCTGCGAGATGTTCAAGCGCATCAAATTCCCTGTGGAGGAATTCTTCCCCGAGAATTTGAACAGCGCGCCGGATGACGAAGTTTGCTAAAAGCTTTCCGCCCCGCATACGGGCTGCCGGTATTCCGGCGGCCCGCGCTTTGGGGCGGAGGTGGACAAGCACAGCGGCAAGGGAAGAAAATAACCGGATTTGTTGCCATTGCCATAAAATAAAGGAGTATGACCCATGCCAAAGGTATCGCTGCTCACGTACACCGAAAACCCCGAAAAGCTGGTTGCGGCGGCGGCCAAGCTGTGCTACAGTTCTTCGGCGGCGGACAAGCTGCTGGAGGGCCTGGACGAGGACAAGACGGAGCACTTTGTGCAGATGCTGGCGGAGATCGGCCACGAAAGCCCCATCGAGCACTGCAGCTTCACGTTCTCCATAGCGGGGGTTTCCCGGGCGTTCCTCGCCCAGATGACACGCCATCGCATCGCCTCCTACAGCGTGCAGAGCCAGCGCTATGTGGAGGAGAACGAGTTTGGCTATGTGACGCCGCCTGAGATCGCCGGCTCCCCTCAGGCGCTGGCGCTGTTCGAGCAGGCTATGGACAGCGCTCTACAGTCCTACAAGGCAATCGCGGACATCCTGCGCAGTGGGCACCAGCGCGCGCTCATGGACGCCGGGGCCGAGGAAAAGGAGGCCGTGAGAAAAGCGTCCAAAATGGCGATCGAGGACGCCCGCTTTGTGCTGCCAAACGCTTGCGACACAAACATGGTGGTGACCATGAACGCCCGCAGCCTGCTTAACTTCTTCAGACACCGCTGCTGCAACCGCGCCCAATGGGAGATTCACGCCGTGGCCGACCAAATGCTGCGCCTTACGCGCGGCGTGGCACCCACGCTGTTCAGTTGGGCGGGGCCGCCCTGCCTGCGCGGCAGCTGCCCCGAGGGCAAAATGACCTGCGGAAAAATATCCGCGGTTCGGGAATACTATACGGGGTTGGGGAACACATGACAGGGGAAGGACAAATGAAAGACAGGGGAAAGCTTATCGTGATCGAGGGGCTGGACGGCTCAGGAAAGGCCACCCAGGCGGCAAAGCTCCGGCAATACCTGGAGGCCCGCGGCGATTCCGCCCTGCAGGTGGAGTTCCCCGATTATGGCAGCGAATCCTCCGCGCTGGTGCGCATGTACCTGGCGGGGGAAATCGGCGGACTGGACCAGGTAAACGCCTACGCGGCCTCTGCGTTTTATGCGGCGGACCGCTATATCAGCTATCAAAATAAATGGGAAAAGCCGTTCCTGGCGGGGTATACTATTGTATCTGACCGCTACACCACCTCAAACGCCGTGCATCAGATGTCCAAGCTGCCGAAAGAGCAGTGGGACGACTACCTGCGCTGGCTGGAGGACTGCGAATACGTGCGTATGGAGCTTCCAAGGCCGGATTTGGTGGTGTATCTGGACATGCACCCCGACACCTCCCGCGTGCTGCTGCTGCGGCGCAGTGCCGAAAACGGGATGGATATGGACCTGCACGAGCGGGACCTGGCCTACCTGCTTCGCTGCAGGGACGCGGCCCTGTACGCGGCCGGGCGGCTGGGGTGGCACGTTGTCCGCTGCTGCGACAGCTCCTCGCCGTATCCGGTGGAGGAGGTTTTCGACAAAATACAGACTGTTCTGGAGGACTTATGATTAAACAGCAATTACTCCACACGAAGGGAATGGAGACGGCAATGCCGGAGGAATTCAGGCGCATCGAGTTGAGCGACAAGGAGTGGATGCAGTCGCTTTTTGACATGTCGGGCTACCAGTCCGAGGAATACAACTTCAACTTCTGCTATATGTGGCAGGATGCGCTGGGCTACAAGGTGACGCGCGCCGGAGATTATCTGCTGCTCAAGACGGATCTGAAAAGGCCGTCCTACATGTTTCCGCCGGGCAGCGGCGACATCGCATCCGCCATTGAGGTGCTGATGCGGGACGCCGAGAAAAACGGACACGGCTTTGCGTTCTTTGTAGTGCTGGGTGAGCAGAAAAAGCTTCTGGAGACCATGTACCCCAACAGGTTCGAGTACACGGCGCTGACCGACTACTACGACTACATCTACGACGCGGAAAGCCTGATCACGCTGTCGGGCAAAAAGCTGCACTCCAAGCGCAACCACATCAACCGCTTCAAGGAGCAGAACCCCGACTGGACCTACGAGGAAATCACGCCGGAAAACCTGCCCGAGGTGGTGATAATGAGCGAGGAGTGGTGCCGCATCAACGAGTGCTTGTCCACCGCCACCGGCCGGGAAGAGGCCTGCTCGGTGCGCAGGGCGCTCAGCGAATACTTCGCGCTGAAGCTCAGCGGCGGCCTGATCCGCGCAGGCGGCAGGATCGTGGCCTTTTCTGTGGGGGAGCGCCTGAATGCCGACACCTATCTGGTGCACATCGAAAAGGCGTTCAGCGATGTGCAGGGGGCCTACGCGATCATCAACCAGGAGTTCGCGGCCCACAACTGCACGGGTTACCTGTACATCGACAGGGAGGACGACTCGGGCCAGCCGGGCCTGCGCAAGGCGAAGCTCTCTTACCGTCCGGTGTACCAGGTGGAGAAATACGCGGCCAAATTAAAGGCGTAAGGGGAGAAACAGAATGATCCGCTTTGCCACGCCCGACATGCTGCCCGCGCTGCGGGAGCTCTGGATGACTTGCTTCGGCGACGACGTGCGCTACGTGCGCTTTGCCTTTCACACGCTGATCCGCCCACGGGATATGCTGGTGAGCCTGAACCAGGACAGCGCACCCACAGCTATGCTCTGCATGCGCGAGGCCGGGCTGAGAGCCCCGGGGCTCCAGGAGACGCGCTGCGCGTATATCTACGGCGTGGCAACGCTGCCGGACTACCGGGGAAAGGGGCTTAGCACGGTCCTGCTGGAGGGCGCGCACCGCTATCTGACAGAGCGTGGCGTCGCGGCCTCGGTGCTCGTTCCGGCCTCGGAGCAGCTGTTTGATTTTTACGGGAAGCGCGGCTATGAAAGCGCATTTTCAATTAAAAAAGTCAATGTGAGCGCTGTGGATGTCCCGCCGCCGCCTCACCCCTGCGCGCTGGCGCCGTCGGCCCTCGACAAGCTGGAGGAGCCACGCGCCCGCTGCTTTGCCGACAGCAGGCTGCTTGTGCGATGGAAGCGGGATTATCTGGCCGGTATCGACGCGGAGTGCCGCCTTGCGGGCGGCGAGGTGCTGCGCTTTACCTGCGTGGGACAAAGCGGCTACGCGGTATGCTACCGTATGGGAGCAAGAGTTGTGGTAAAGGAGCTGGCCGGCGCGGAGGGCTCCGTGTTGGAAAGTGTGCTTGCCGCGCTGCACGCGCGCTTTCGCGCCGAGGCGTATACGGTGTACCTGCGCGCGGACAAGCAGGCGGAATTTTCAAATACCGTATTGCCATTTGCCATGATTCGGTGGTATGATAGTACAATGAAGACGCACACCATGTTGAAAAGTGGCGCGCCTGCGTACATTGCGCATGTGCTCGACTAAGTCAGGAGGATGAACAGATGATCTATATTTTTATAGCGCCCGGATTTGAGGAGATTGAGGCCACATCCACGCTGGATGTCCTGCGTCGCGCCGAGCTGGAGGTTCAGACTGTCGGCATCGGCGAAAAGCTGGTGACCGGCGCTCACGGCATCGCGCTTTTGTGCGATATCACCGAGGAGCAGGCTGTGGTCCGGGACCTGGAGATGGTGGTGCTGCCCGGTGGCATGCCCGGCACGCTGAACCTTGAGAAATCCCAGGTAGTGCAAAAATTTATCGATTACGCGGTGGAAAAAGAGCTGTGGCTCGCGGCGATCTGCGCCGCCCCTTCGATTCTCAGCCACAAGGGGCTGCTGGACGGCAAGCGCGTCACCTGCTTCCCCGGCTTCGAGCAGCAGCTCGGGGCAGCCCGCCATACAGGGGGCAAGGTGGAGGTGGACGGAAAGCTGGTCACCGGCAAGGGGCCGGGCGCCGCCATACAGTTTGGGTTAAAATTGGTTGAGTGCCTATTGGGCAAGGAGCGGGCCGAAGCACTGGAGGCCTCGATGCAATGACCCGGCGTTTCGATATCCGGGCATACAAAAAAAATCTGCGCCTGCACTACAAGCAGCAGCGCAGAGATATGCCGCCCGAAGTGAAGCAGCGGAAAGACAAGGCGATTTATCGGCATCTCACGGCGCTTTCCCTTTACAGGGACGCGGCGTTGCTGCTCTGCTACGTTTCCACGGATATCGAGGTAGACACCCACCGCTTGATTGGAGCCGCCCTGGAGCAGGGAAAATCAGTGGCCGTGCCCTATTGTGTGAATGGCTCGCGCCATATGGAATTTTACCGCATCAAGGCCATGGATCAGCTTGTGCGGCGCACTTTCGGCGTGTTGGAGCCGGTGCCGGAAACGTGTGAGCGCATCAGGCTTTTTGAGAATGCAATCTGTGTTGTCCCGGGGCTCTCCTTTGACCACAGCGGCTACCGCCTGGGCTACGGAGGGGGCTACTACGACCGCTTTTTGTCCGGAAGCTACGCGGGAAAGCCTACAGTGGGAATTTGCTACGGCTCCCAGGTGCGCGGTAAGCTGACCCACGGCAGGCACGATGTGCCCTGCGATTTTCTCGTCACCGAGGGTGGCGCGCGCAGAATCCGGCGCGCGTCGCCCAGAAAGCGGCAATGAGAAATGCGGACTCGGCGCGGAAAGGCAAAGCCCCCGCCGAAGCGGGGGCTTTCATCGAACTCATCTTGCAAGGCGATGTATTGGTGCAAATTAGCAACCGCAGCAGCAGATGAGGATGATGATAATGAGGATGATGAAGCAGCAGTTGCCGCCGCCAAAGCCACAGCTGTCATTGCAGCCATCGTTGCATCCGCAATTTCTGAACATTCAGTGTCACTCCTTTTTTCTAGGATGCTACATACTATGTGGCGTCATAGGCGGTTGTTCCGCCGCTTTTCCCCCTCCAGGCGGGCAGTGGCCGCATTCCCGCGGAATATCCTGGAAATCAGCCTTTCCAGGGTGGTAAAACCAACGTTTTTCCATAAAAAGCAATTTTTAAGGAGCCAGATATGCAGAATCATGAGACACAAGGTCCCCGCAGCGGGGCACAGCCCAATAGGAGACCCGCCTCCCCAAACAGACAAGCGCCACAGCGGCGCTCCGGCCCGCCTCCACAGGGAGGCCGGCCGGAGGCACCGCAGGGGGGCGGGCGCAAAAGACCCCCGCAAAATGAGGGAAGCCGCTGGATCCGCGCGATCCTTATGGTGCTGGCCACCATCAGCCTTTGCATATTCCTGGCTTTCTTCTTTCTGGACACAGCTAACGACCTGTTGGGGCTAAATCAGGAGGACCACACCATTGAAATCGAAATACCCAAAAACGCCACCAACGGCGATGCGGCAAAGATTTTGTCCGACGCCGGCGTGATCAAAAATGCCTTGGTGTTCCGTATCTACGCGGACATGAAGACCAAGGACCGCCAGTTCCAGCCCGGAAGCTACGTGTTCAACAGCATCCAGGGCTACGATGAAATCATTGTGGCGCTCAAGAGCGGTGACTACGTGAAAAAAGAGGTGCGCGTCACCTTTATCGAAAGTGAGACAATCGCCGAGGTGGCTGCCAAGCTGGAGGAGAAAGAGATCTGCGACGCCCAGGAGTTTATCGACTACCTGCAGACCGCCGATTACGACTACGAGTGGTTCAACGCCATTTCCGACGACCCGTTGCGCTTCCGCAAGCTGGAGGGGTATATCTTCCCCGACACCTATGACTTCTACGTGGGCGAGAGCGTTGCGGATGTGGCCCGCAGATTCCTGCGCAATTTCAACGACAAGATGACTGAGGAGCTCAGGGCAAGCATGCTGGAAATGGACCTTTCGATGGATGAAACGATCATCCTGGCCTCCATCATCCAGAAAGAGGCGGGCGAGGAGGACGACATGGCCATGGTGTCCTCGGTGTTCCACAACCGCATGGCTCTCTCCCAGACCTATCCCAGGCTTCAGTCCGATGTCACCATCTTCTATGTGAACAACAACATTAAAAACACGCTGGCACAGGCAAACCAGCAGATGTATGACGCCTACAACACCTATGAGCGCGAGGGCCTGCCGGTTGGTGCGATTTGCAACCCCGGAATGGATGCAATCAAGGCGGCCCTAAACCCGGCCAAGACCGATTTCTACTACTTTGTCACCGACTCGGACGGCCAGTTCTATTATGCAAAGACCGCCGAGGAGCACTACCAAAATGTGGCCAAGGCCAAGGCGGTAGGCGGCGAGGCCCACGGCATTGATACGCAGTGACGCAGCGCAGGGTGCGTTGTCCAAAAGTTGGCGCGGCGGAAAGACCATCTTTCCGCCGCGTTTGTTGAGGGAGGCTTTATAATGGCTGCACCGGAGGTTCTGGCGCCCGCCGGGGATTTTGAGTGTCTGCGCGCGGCGGTCCTTTACGGCGCCGACGCGGTGTATGTGGGGGCAAGGTCCTTTGGCATGCGCGCCTCCCCCAAGAACTTCACCATGGAGGAGCTGCGGCGGGCGGCGGCGCACTGCCATGAGCACGGCGCAAAGCTGTACCTGACCTGCAACATCCTGCCCACGAACGAGGAAGCGGACGCCCTGCCCGACTTCTTGCGGGGCGCGAAAGCTGCCGGGGTGGACGCGCTGATCGTCGCCGACATCGGAGTGCTGATGCTGGCGCGCCGCACGGTGCCCGAGCTGGAGGTGCACATCTCCACCCAGGCGGGGGTGGTCAACTACCTGGCAGCCACTGAGATTCACCATATGGGGGCATCCCGCGTGGTGCTGGCCAGGGAGCTGCCCCTGGAGGAGATTGCGCGTCTGCGGGACAAAACGCCGCCCACCCTGGAGATCGAGGCTTTCGTGCACGGCGCCATGTGCATGTCCTTTTCGGGTCGCTGCCTGATTTCACAATACCTTGTGGAGCGGGATGCAAACCGCGGGGAGTGCGCGCAGCCCTGCCGCTGGGGCTACCATCTGATGGAGGAAAAGCGCCCGGGGCAGTTCTTCCCGGTGTTTGAGGATGAGCGCGGCTCCTATATCCTCAGCGCCCAGGATCTGTCGATGCTGCCCCATCTGGACAAGCTGGCGGCGACGGGGGTCGGCAGCTTCAAGATCGAGGGGCGGGCCAAAAGCGTCTATTATGTGGCCGTGGTGACAGGCGCCTATCGACAGGCGGTAGACCTGCTGAAAAAGGACCCGGCCCATTACGACCCGCCCGATTGGCTGATCGAGGAGACAAAGAAAGTCAGCTACCGGCGTTATTCCACCGGCTTCTATTTAAAAGGGGAGCCGCCGGGGCAATACTACGAGTCCGGCGGCTATGTGCGGGACTGGGAGGTGGTCGCCACCGTGGACGGCTGGAAAGACGGCATGCTCCTGTGCACCGAGCGCAACCGCTTTGTCAGGGGGGAACGGCTGGAGCTTCTGCGGCCCGGCGGCAAGCCGCTGCCCTTTGTGGTGGAATCGATCCGCGACGAAGAGGGCGCCGGCCTGGCGGTGGCCTGCCATCCGATGGAGCGCCTGTGGCTGCCCTGTGCACAACCGGTTCCGGCAGGCGCTATGCTGAGGCGGCGGGCAAGGGATAAATAATACCGATTCCCGCGCCAAGAGCGCGGGAATCGGTATTATTTCCCATCCGCACAGGCCGTTAATCCGGGCCGGTCAAATGCTCCGGTCCGAAAGAGTGGGGGAGCAGGTCCTCCAAGGTGGTGCTCAGAATGTCGTCGGGGGTTTGGGCCACATAGACCTTCATGCCAGGAGCGGCGAACTCCCGGAGCACCTGGCGGCAGACGCCGCAGGGGTAAGAGAAATCCGACTCCCCGGGCGCGGCGCCCTGCTTGCAGCCCATGATGGCGATGGAGATGAATAGCTGCTCTCCATTGCTCACGGCCTTGGCGGCGGCGGTGCGCTCAGCACAGAGGGTTGCCCCGAAAGAGGCGTTTTCCACATTGCAGCCCAAGTATACCTTACCGGAGCTACAGAGCAGCGCGGCGCCCACGGCAAAGCCTGAATAAGGGCAGTAGCTGCGCTCCCTGGCCTTGAGAGCGAGGCCGACCAATTCCTTTTTGTCCATTCCCAGTCTCCGTTCGGACATAAATACAGGATGAGGCACGGTGTTTGGGTGTGGGCTGTCAGCCCCCTTTATCCTGCTCAATCAAAAGACGAATGGCTTCCACAGCGGTTTTTACGGCCAGGGTGGTGTCGTGGCTGTGGGGGTTGTCGAGCCCGGCCTTTTCGCGCTCCTGGTTCCAGACTACATTCAGCACACATCCGGTGCGTACCCTGAGCACCTGGCCGACGATGAACAGGGCGGCGCTCTCCATTTCGGAGGCAAGGCATCCGGCTTTCAGCCAGGCCTGCCACTTTTGCTCCAGTTCGTAGCCCGCCGGTATGCGGGAGGGGTCGTGCTGGCCGTAGAAAGAATCCTTGCACTGAACAACGCCCGCATGCCAGCAGGCTCCCAGGTTTTTGGACGCCTGCACCAGCGCGTTGGAGACATCTAGGCTGGCCACCGCAGGGAATTCGATGGGTATATACTCCCGCGTGGTGCCTTCCATGCGGATGGAGCCGGTGGCCACTACCAAGTCGCCGCCCTTGACCGCAAGGTTCATCCCGCCGCAGGTGCCAACGCGCACCATGGTCTGCACGCCGGTTTTACAAAGCTCCTCCACACCAATAGCGGTGGAGGGCCCGCCCATGCCGGTGGACATCACTATCACCTTTTCCCCGGAAAGATCTCCGATCCAGGTGGTGTACTCCCGGTTTTGATGGTGGAACCGGGGGTGATCCAAAAACCGGGCGATTTTCTCCACCCGGCCGGGATCGCCGGGCAGGATCGCAAGTTTGGCGCCGTGACTATCGTCGAATCCGATGTGGTACATTGCTTCCATTTTGCCGCTCCTTTTTGATTGTCGGATTTGTTTTGCCGTCATGGGGGCCAGCCGCTCAGCCCGGGCGGGGCCGCCCCTTAGCAACCGTGTGCGGATGCGGCACAATTCGTCCGAATCAGAAAGCAGCCGCAATGCGGATTCATGCCTCCTGTGGGAGGTCCACGTCGTGCAGCACCCGATTGATCACCACATTCAAAAAGCTGCGGTCCCGGTGCAGGTCTATGATCTCACCCGTGTCGATCAGGCGGACAACCGGCCGCATGGGGTTTTCGTTGTTGAGAACCATGGCGAGCTCTTGTGTCGAGAGCTCCACACAGTTGCCCACGGGATAGAGCTCCAGCTTTTTGGTGAAAGCGGTGACGATCTCAAAATCAAAGGAGCTGCCCGCGCCGCCCATGATGTATTCAATCGCCTCGGAGGGCTGCATGGGCTCCCGGTAGGGCCGGTTGGAGGTGAGGGCGTCGTAGACATCCGCCACCGAAATGATGCGGCTGATCAGCGGAATCTTATCCCCGGTAATACCCATGGGATAGCCTGTGCCGTCCATTTTTTCATGGTGAAACAGGATCACGCGCCACAGTTCCTCGTCGCCGATTCCGTTTTTCTTCAGATAATCATAGCCCGCCAGCGAGTGGGCTTTCATGATCGAAAGCTCATCGTTGTCCAGATGAGAGGGCTTTTGGATGATGTTGAGCGGCATGGCAACTTTTCCGATATCGTGCATCATGGCGCACATGCCTACGCGGTTCAGCTCGTCCTTGTCCATCTTCATGTGCTGGGCAATGGCTATGGAGAGCACCGCGACACTCAGGGAGTGATGGTAGGTGTATTCGTCGTAGCTCTTCAGGTTGCTGATGTTTACCATTGTGCCCCGATACCGGAGCAGAGAATCCACCAGCTGGGTTACAACTTTCGCCAACTGCTTGATTACAAGAGCGGAGGAGGCGTGTATCTCCCTCTGTGTCTTGGTGGCCAGTGTGAAAAAGCTCTCCAAAGAATCCAGAGCTCGCTCCTGCAGCTTGGGGGAGAGCACAGGCAAGGCCTTTGCGGAATGGTGCGAGGTGTCGAAGTCACTTTGGGCGTCGGCCTCCGTCTGGGCGGAGAGGTCCTCCATTTCCCATTCCTCTTTTATGTATACACTTGTAATGCCCCGCTCCATAATCCGTTCAATACTCTCTTGGTTCAGCACCGAGTTTTTGCGGATCAGCGGGTGGTTGCGGACATTTGGCGCGAACACCTCACGGGCCAGAACCATGCCCTTCTTCAGATGATCAGTTTCAACCAATTTCATAACACATTGTCCCCCAATTTTCACAGTCATGTCGACAATTGACGCCGTAGAATACATGATAGATATTAGTATTCTACCATAATTTACAAGCAAATGCTATATATAATTCTTGGATTGTTACGACGAAATTCCGTCGAGTGTTTGGCATAAAAACCGTGGCGTAGAATTTGGGTGGAGCCGGTGCAAGCGGGGACATCCGCATATCGGTTATGCTGATTGAATAAACTGTATATGGAAAATTTCGGACCACAAAACCATAAAGCTTTCTGGAGGTCGCTATGAACAGTGTCAAGCAAAAAAACAGGATTGCATTTCTTATGATATTCCCGCTTGTCTGCGCTCTGTGCCTGCAGCTGCGCGCCGGCGCCGCCGTCATCAAGACGCAGAGCGCCGCAGACAATGTGGTGGGCGGTATACGCGGCATTGATGTCTCGCACTATCAGGGCGACATCGACTGGGAAAAGGTGGCGGGGGAGGACGTGAACTTCGCGATCGTGCGCGCGTCTTGCGGCGTGGTCGTCGATGAAAGCTTTAAAAAGAACATACAGGGCGCCCTGGACCAGGGGCTGCATGTGGGGGCGTATCACTATGCCAAGTTCAACGACCGCAAAAGCATGAAAGAGGAGGCGGCCTTTTTCCTGGACCAGCTTGGTGGGCTGAAGCTCACGTACCCCATCTTTTTGGACATTGAGAGCAACACGTTCAACAAGGCGGTATCACGCCAGGACCTGACCGACCTGTGCATCGAATTTATGGAGACTCTGCGCGAAAACGGCTGGACTGCCATGATTTACAGCGGTTCCAACTTCATACGCGACCGGATTTCGGCCTCCAGGCTCGCGGACTACGACTTCTGGGTCGCCAACTACATGGAGGAGCCGCTTGTCAATCAGAAAATCTGGCAGCACACCAGCTACGGAGCCGTGAGCGGCATCAAGGGGCGCGTCTGTATCGACATCGCCTACGCCGACCTTGCGCTGCAGAAAAAGCTGACTGTAAGCCGCACCATATCCGACTCTATTAAGACAACCCTAAATGAACGGCATGGCGCAGATCTTCCGATGGAAACCCTGGATATGGTGCGGGTGAAGTCCGCCGTGGTCACCGCGTTGCAGAGCGAGCTGGTGCGGCAGCTGGGGGCGGACCTGGCTGTTACCGGCGCGATGGACGCGGAAACCCTGGGTTATCTGGAGAAAGTGCCTTTCACCTACGGGGAGACAAAGGGCAACATGACCTACCTGGTGCAGGTGATGCTGTTCTACAAGGGCCATTACACCGAGGAGCTGACCGGCGCCTACGACACGCACACCATGGAAGCGCTGAAAAGGTACCAGCAATCCATCGACCGTGCGACAAGCGGCGCGATGGACAGAGAGACGATCTGGTACCTGTTCAGCTGAGCAGCCGCAAATTCCGGTTAAACCAAAGGGAGCCGCGCGATCAGCGCGGCTTCATCCTTTATCCTGTTCCTACAGGCGCACCTCCACGGCTTCATCCAGGCAGAGGCTGCCGGGTGTGACCTTACAGGTGGCCGCGGTGACAAAAACGCCCGCCCGGGCGGCCTCGCGCAACGCGTCGCCAAACGCGGGATGGGTGCGGTCATTGGGGGAAAAAGCGCGGATATCCGGCATTTGGATCACAAACAGGGCCACTGCGGCAAAGCCCTCACTCTTTGCCTTGATTAGGTGCCGCAGGTGCTTTACACCCCGCTCGGTCGGCGCGTCGGGAAACAGCGCCAGTCCGTCCTCCTCCAACGTGACGCCCTTTACCTCCATCAGGACAGGCGTTTGCGCCGCGGTAAAGCGGAAGTCGATCCGGGAGCTGCCGTAGACCGATTCGCGGCGGATCTCTGTGGCGGGCCCCGGCAGCTGGGGTGGCATCCACCCGGCTGCCAGCGCCTCGGCCACCACCTGGTTCGGCGCCTGGCTGTCCATGTTGATCAGGCGGTTTCCCTTTTCCACGGAGATCAGCGAGTAGGCGGTTTTGCGCCCGGGGTGAGGGGCGTGCTCCAGATAGACCCGCGCGCCCGGAACCAGAAGCTCCTTGCAGCGCCCGGTGTTTTTTACGTGCGCCACCACGACTTCACTATCCACCTCGGCATGGGCGATAAATCGGTTTGGCCGCGCGATAAATCTGGCGGGGACGATGTGTTGATACTGCATGTGGGGTACTCATTTCAAAGCGTATTTATAAGGCTGCGAGCAGGTCCTGACACTGCTTGAGCAGCACAAGGTGATCGAGCCTGTAGCCGTTCGGATCGTCGCCCAGGCTGTTTTTTGCCATGTCGATGATGCTGCCTATGCGCACATCCCCGGAGTAATCGGAAATCCGCAGCAGCTGCCCGAAAGCGGCCACTGAGCAGGCGAATCGGTAATCGGAGCTGTTACCCTGGGTGATGCTGTTCAGGGGGGCGGACCTGGTGAGCAGGTTGCTATTGGGCGCGCCGGGGTTTTTGTAGCGGATGCGCACCTCGAAAAGGCTTTCACTTTGCGCCGCATCCTTTGCCCTTGTGGCCACGCCGCTTTCCAGCTCCAGCTCAAACAGCATGACGACATCGGTGCCCACGCCGATTTCCCCGGCGTCCTTTGTATCGTCGTCAAAGTCCTTGTTGTCGAGCATTCTGTGCTCGTAACCGATCAGGCGGTAGCTCTTTACGTTGCGCGGGTTGAACTCGATCTGTGCCTTTACGTCGTCCGCCACGGTGAACAGGTTGGAGCCCAGCTCATCCACAAGCACCTTTTTCGCCGTGGACGCGGAGTTGATGTAGGAGTAGTTGCCGTTTCCGTGGGTGGACAGCGTTTCCATGATGTCGTCCCGGATGTTGCCGGTGCCAAAGCCCAGCACGCTCAGATACACGCCGTTTTTGCGCTTTTCGGCTACCAGCGCCTCCAGCTCATCCAGATCGGATACTCCGACATTGAAATCCCCGTCGGTGGCGAGGATCACACGGTTGTTGCCGCCTGCGGCGAGGTTCTTTTCCGCCAGCGCATAAGCGGTGAGAATGCCCTTGGCGCCCGCCGTGGAGCCACTTGCCTCAAGGCCTTGGATCGCGTTCAGAATCGTGGATGTATCGGCGCCGCTCACGCTGTCCAGCAAAACGGCCGAGCTGCCCGCATATGTGACAATGGACACCTTGTCGGCCTCATCCAGCGTTTCCGCCAGCATGCTGAAAGCCTGCTTGAGCAGGGGCAGCTTGTCGTGGGAATCCATCGAGCCGGAGGTGTCGATCAAAAAGGTCAGGTTGCTGTCGGGCAGCTCTTTCTTGTCGACATCCTGGGTCTTCACCCGGACAAAGGCCATGTGCTTGCCGCTGTCAAAGGGGGAGGGGCCCACCTCTGCATAGATGGCAAAAGGCTCCCCTGCAAAATTCAGAGCCTGGTCGTAGCTGAAGTAGTTGAGCAGCTCCTCGGTGCGCACGGCGTCCCTGGGGGGCAAGCTTCCGCTCTGGATGTAGCGCGCCATGTTGGTGTAGGACGCGGTGTCCACTTTCAGCGAAAAGGTGAGCACCGATTCGTCGCGGGTAAGCATTTCGGCATTTTCATTGATGGTCAGGTAGGATTCGGAGTCCGCGTCGTAGGGTTGCCGCGCGTAGTCCTCGGCTGCGTCGGCCGCATTGTCGCTTGCCGCGGGGAATTCCTCGTCGTGATACTCCGCTGACTCTGCCTGTGCGTCCGGGGAATATTGCGGCTCCGCCTCACTCAAGGCCTGCTCCGGAGCCGCGCTGTCAACCCCGGAGGAGGCCGGCATGGAAGCGCTTTCGCCTCCGCTGCCTCCGCTGCAGGCGCCGAGCATCAGGGTCAGGGCGAGCAGGATGATGATGCAGCTGTTTCTCTTCATGTTCTACAACTCCTAAATTCATATGGTTTTATGGGGCTTGCCCTTTTATATAAACTAAAACCAGATAAATTCCAAATATATTACAGCTCCCCGGATAATAATGATAACACAGCCCACAGCGATTCGCAACTCGCCGCCCGGTACACAGCTGACGCGCGAAAAAATGGGATGCTTGCCAACCACGCGAAAATAGCGTACTATGTTGGTGTTTCAAAATCCGTTTTACAGGAGTAGCCTAATGTTGTCTTTTGAACAGGTGCAGGAAGCCCTTACCGAGTTTGCCGACGATCTGCCGCGGGCCATCTACAAGGAGCTCAACGGCGGCATTGTGCTGCTGCCCGATGTGATGCCGCACCCGGAAAGCGTAAACAACGACTTCTACATCCTGGGCCAATATCACTGCGAGCCGCAGCGGTTCGGGCGTTATATCACCATATACTACGGTTCGTTCTGCCTGGTGCACGGCGGACTTTCCGACGATGCACAGCGAAAGAAGCTCAAGGAGCTTTTGCACCACGAGCTCACGCACCATCTGGAGCACCTGGCAGGCGACCGCGCTTTGGAGGTCCGGGACGCGGTTGACCTGGAACGCTATCAGCGCAGGCATCGGGGTGCAAATCCACAGGCGTGAACGTATAATGCCGAGAGGCCGGCAACGCCTGGGGTCTTGTCTGTTTGTCACGGTGCGTGCTATACTGGAAAAAAACCGTGGAGGTTTACATGAAGCAGGATTGGGAAAATCTGTTGCGGGATGAGATGGAAAAGCCGTATTTCAAGGAGCTCTGGAGTTTTCTGGAGCAGGAGTATGCGTCACAAGGCATCTACCCGCCGCGAAATTTGGTGTATACAGCGCTGGACCTGACCGGTTATGCGGATGTCAGGGTAGTCATTCTCGGGCAGGATCCCTACCACGGTGAGCACCAGGCTCACGGCCTCAGCTTTTCTGTGGCCAGCGGGACAGCAAAGTATCCGCCTTCGCTTCGAAATATGTTCAAGGAGCTGGAGGCGGATCTGGGGGCGGTGCGCACCAACCGGAATCTGAGTGACTGGGCGGAGCAGGGCATTTTGCTGCTGAATACAGTGCTCACGGTGCGCGCCGGACAGGCGGCATCCCACCGAGGCAGGGGATGGGAGCACTTTACCGATGCAATCATCAAGTTGCTCAATAAACGGCAGGAGCCTGTGATCTTTGTGCTTTGGGGCGCGGACGCCCGAAAAAAGCTTCCGCTGATCGGGGGCGGTCACCACCAGGTGATCACAGCCGCCCACCCCAGTCCGCTTTCGGCGTATAACGGCTTCTTCGGCAGCAAGCCCTACAGCCAAATCAACAGCTGCCTGTGCGCATGGGGCCGACCGGAAATCCGGTGGACAGAAGTTACATAATCTGTTGTTGTATCAGAAAAACAAAAGCACAATAGCGCCGGCGCCACCAGATTTTTAAATTATTGAAAAAATTGCGGTACACTCTGTAATATTTTGCAAAATTGGGCGGTTATGATTCGTGTATAGTCAGTCGCACACCTCATGGTATGCGACTGACTATACAGCAAGGTTAACGCCGTCTATAGGTGGCGCATGGCGTACGCCGCGACTTAAAAACGCTTTAGCGTTTTTAAGTCAACTAGCAATAAACCGAACGATAGAATTTGTGAGGAGTTGTAAGCAGTGATGAAATGTGACAACAGGCGAAATGTTATAAAAATATCCCCCCCAATGAATAAGACCAGTGGGGTAAAGCACAGAAAGCGTTCTCTGATCGGGATCGCCGCACTTCTCTTTGTGGCGGCTACCTTTGCGGCATGCGGTGCGTCATCCGGAGGCCGCTCCCCGACCGAATCCTCGGCATCGTATGCCCGGGAAGCTTTGTCCGACTACGCGAATGAGCAGACCTATTTTGAGGATTACGAAGCCCAAGATGAAAGGGCCACACCCCTTCCGCTGATGACTCCCTACAACAGCGAGGGCAGCAAAATCGTCTACACGGTGGATATGCAGCTGCAGACGATCACCTTTGAAGAGGGAACCCGGAATGTGCTCAATGTGGTCAACGAGATGGGCGGGTATGTCCAAAGCACCTTTGTGCGTGGTAGGAACCTGTACGACTACGAAACCGAGCGCTATGCGATATACCATCTGCGCATACCATCCGAGAAGCTGGCGACATTTCTCGTATCGATGGAGGACAGCTACAACCTGTTGCAGCTTCAGCAGGACTCTCAGGACATAACGGCGCAATACAGTGAAACCGATTCGCAGGCGGGCAATCTGAAAGAGCAGGAGCAGCGTCTGCTGGAAGCGCTGGAGCTTGCGGAGAACACGGACGAGCGCCTCGCCCTGGAGCGGGAGCTGGCACAGGTGCAGGCCGAGATCAGCCGCAAAACCGCAACAATCGGCGCCATGGACAGCCATGTGATCTATTCCACAGTGAAAATCAGCCTGTTTGAGGTGGCCATACCTGAAGATGAGCAGGAGGATACCTCCACCTTTGGCGAAAGGCTGAATCAGACCTCCGGCAGAAGCTGGGACGGGTTTGTGGCATTTTGCCAGGGACTGCTGCTGTTTTTGATCGCCGCGCTGCCTGCAATCATTGTGATCGCGGCAATCGGTGCCGTGGCGTTCCTTATTTGGCGGCAAACGAAAAAGATGGGCAAAAAGTTTTCAGGGCAGCCGGTAGAAATGTCTGATCAATCGAAGGAATATCTGGATTCCGAGAGCGGGGATCAAAATGATCTGAATTGATTTGGATGATACCACTTACATTCGTGTTTGAGCATGAAAAACAAACATCACTATGCCGTTTTATCAGCATGATCCTAGTTTTACAAGGAATAATTTCCCAAAACCCTATGCAAATTCGATGTAATATGATAAAATATGGATACGTATTTTACAAATAATTTGTGGGGGTATAATAATGAGAGGTTCTGCGGTAACAAAAATCCTAACAACTATGCTGGCGTTTGTGCTGGTGTTGGGTGCGATGACATTTCCCGCGTTCGCATTGACTAACGGGGAGGTTTTCTATGAGCCGAACGCGAACGGAAAGCTGATATGGTACAAGGTGGTCGGAATCGACAAGGTTGAGGTGACACGCGCTGTCAACGACTATTACACTGGCGACATTTCAGTGCCCGACGTTGTGGGGCATCTCGGTGACACCTACAGCATCATCGGGGTGAAAGAAAATGCGTTTTCCGATTTCCCGAATTTGAACTCGGTACAACTGGGTCTATCGATAGAATACATAAGTGAAAATGCGTTCCACGGTTCTGCCATCACCGAAATTGGCCTGCCGAATTCACTGAAAACGATCAGGGATTCCGCGTTTGCCGGCTGCACAAAACTGGCGAGCCTTATAGTTCCCGACTCGGTGGCCGCAATCGGCAACAACGCTTTCGACGGTTGTATGGAGCTGAAGACCATCGATCTTGGAAACGGACTGCAAAGCCTTGGTGATTACGCGTTCAGGCACGCAATTATCCAGGAGATCGAGATTCCGGCTTCGCTTACCAATATAGGGGTGAACCCGTTTGCGAGCTGTCATAAGCTGAAGACCATCACGGTGGACGGGGTCAACCCCACATTTGTGGTGGAACAGGACTTGCTGATCGAAGAAGCCACCCGAACCATTTGGGCTTGCCCGGCCGGCCTGCTCACGGTAGCAATACCGCATGACATTAAGCACATTGCCGACAGCGCATTCTACGGTTGTGAATATCTTGAGGCGTTACTGTTTCACGAAAGCTTGGAGACAGTAGGGGACAGAGCGTTTTTTGAATGTAAAAGGCTGAATAAGATCTATTTCTACGGCAATAAGCCCACCTTTGGCAACGAGGTGTTTATGTTCTGCAACGCTGATCTAACGGTGTATTATAGCGGAAAACAGTCCGGATGGGCTGATTTCAAGGGACAGTACCCGTTAATTCCTCTAGTGAATTTTACCGGGGGTGATACGTCCGCAATTGTCTCAGGTGGGGGTGGAATCTCCAGCGGCGGCAGCGGCGGTGGTGGTGGCGGTGGCAGCCGCAGCAGCTCTGCAGCGACATCGCTGGTCGCTAACAACACCTACTGGATTGAAAAAGCGGAAGCGCAAAAGCTTGCCGGCGCTGCTGTCAACGGTGTTGCGCACGGCCAGAAGATCGGCTCGGTTGGCATTCGAGGGGATGCTCTCGCGGCACTGGGCGAGGTAAAGTTTGTGCATGATTCCGTTTTGGACAGCAAAGTAATCGTGCGCCTGAGCATTTCCGATCCCTCGATTGCAACGGGCGACCTGCTGATTTCGGGATCTCTGGAAAGTGCGTCTGCAAGCCTGTTCACAAGGTGGTTCTCCAACAAAACCGTGGTTGTCAGCATGGAGCAGCAGGGCAGCTTTGGCCAAACTGTGCAGATCGCAGCCAGGGCGGACCTGTCAGACATGAACACGAACAATCTGTTCTTCTACAGCTACGACAAAAAGCTGAACCAGTACACGCGCATTACGGCTCCCGCGTACCATGTGGATAAAAACGGATACGTACACTTCTCAACCTCACTGGCAGGGGATATCCTCATTTCGGATGGAGCGCTTGCCAGAAATTAAGCGATTCTTGTAGCTAGGGAGGAAATAACCGGAAACGCCGGCTTGTTCTTTTACTCAACACACCGCTGCAGCAGGCATGAGGATAGTGGCCTACGGGCTGCTGCATACACAAAGATTATGAAAGAGGTACCCGGGGCTGCCCGGGTACCTCTTTTGTTGGGTTTATCCGTCGTTTTTTTCATCATTTGTAAACAAATTGTTACAATAAGATTTTATGTTAAGCCATCCTTGAATTTATGTTGTCTACTATTTATGAAAGGCAATATAAAGCTAACATTTCACCCAAGGAGGGATTACGATGAAACGAGTACTGAGTTTGCTGCTTGCAGCGGTTATAACGCTGAGTATGAGCACTGTGGCTTTTGCGGCGCCAATGGCTAACCCATTGGGAGCCAGCGGCCCCTACGTTATGAACGCAACCGAGCAGGACAAGGGTTCAATCACCAGCGCGGTGGGAGTCAATCTAAACAAAAACGACAAGTTTGATGTTTATTTTGACAAAGCGTGCTTCAACTGGAGCACCCTTGGCAATGGCACCTACAGCTTTACAAACTTCAACAATGCATGGATCAGGTTGGATGGTGCGGTACTGGGACAGGACTTCGCCGTTGCGGCGGTGGAGCCCAACACGACAAACGGAAGCCTGAAAGTGCAGTTCCAGGCGATCAAGGTATATAGCGGAACTGTTTACTTCTATCTAAATTCCAATACCACCCCCACGCAAAAGCTATCTAAGAGCTTGAATGTGAGCGAGCCTGTCAGTGTGATGACGGGTACGGCATCCGGCAAAGGCGGCGTGGTTGGCCCTGCCAGCCTGAATTCTCTGCAGGCAGGGGAAACCTTTAACGTGGCGTTTGACAAGGACAGCTTCAATTGGGCCCCCAACGCGAACGGCCCCTATAATCTGGACGCGTTCCAGAACAGCTGGGTCAAGCTGGAGGGGGCGGTGCTGGACACCGATTTCTCTGTGTCCGGCAGAGCCCTGGACACCGCCACCGGAAAGGCTACAGTCACCTTGAAAGCACTCAAAGGCTATAGCGGTACTTTAAAAGTGTATCTCAACTCCGGGTCCGGCGCGACCAATGCCTATGTGAAAGCGGCTACCGTGATCGACAGCGTGAGCACCATTGCGCGCACCAAATCCGGCGGCACCACGCCTGTGCTGACCTCGCACAGCGGCACCAATTTGTCGATCGTAACCGGTGACACGCTGACCTACAGCATCAACGCAGACAACTTTGAATGGACCTCGGCGACCGGAACCAAAAACGCGGCCGCACTGACCGATACCTCTTGGATCAGGCTGAGCGGCGCAACACTTGGTACAGATTTCCGTGCAAGCTACAGCACCCCGGCCGGTAGCAGCGGTGAAGTCCGCGTGACGCTAACGGCGCTGAAACAAGGCACATACAACAGTCTGCGGCTCAACATGCAGGGCGGAGGCGGTGCGGCAACCACCAGCTCCGCGCAGATCAAAGCTACTGTCGGCAGCAGCGGCAGCGGCAAAATTAGCGGGATTGCCTCGGATGCGCAGATCGGCGGCAAGTACAGCGGCGCGTTTTTGAACGGCAAAAGCATCAGCTACTCCTACTTGAGCGCGTTGGAGGTCGATGTCGGCGATGAATTGCTGATCCCCTTTACCGCAGCGTTCTTCACCTGGGACGGTCAGGCCCCCTACGGAGAGACCGCCGTGACATCCGCGCAGCTTTCGGCCGGCAAGATCAAGCTTTCCAGCTCCAACAAAAAGGGCAGCAAGGCCTTTGAGGAGATCAAGCTTGTGCAGCAGAACGGCAGAGCCTATCTTCGCGTGAAATTTGCCAAGGACAATGTGGGTACCAAGGATTTGGACTTTGAGGCCAACCTGTATCTTACTGTAAACGGCACACGGCACACAGGCTCCTACCTGCCGCTGAGCGGCACGCTGGTCCAGAAAGTGGAGGAGGTTTGGAGCGGCGAGGATTACTACGATATCTCCGATGGCACTGTTCTTGAACCACAAGAGTATGTCCGCAATATTGAGCTGTATTTGGGCGCGGGCGTGACTATGTATGTAAACCTGAACAAGGGCACGAAGTATTCAGGCACAGCGAAAGCGGAGATCAGCTCACAGGACGAACGCATCATAGACAAATATCCCTCCATTGAGGAGGTCATCGTCCTGAATACAGTGAACCTGAATAAGGCCAGCAACAAGGTGACGTTCACAGACTACGACAAATATCACGTTTATAACGCCGATGGAAAATATCTCGGCCTGTCCACTGAAAAGCTTCCTTACTCCAAGAAATACTATCTGTCCTCAAAAAAGATCACGATGGAGGAGATTGGAACCGCAATTGAAGAGGACGATTATATCGATGCGCCTTTGAGCTCTGGAAACGCAACCGAGGCGCCGCCTGTCAACGGCCCTAAGTACGACAACCCCGGCACCGGCAGACCTACAGCTTATCCCGCAATCGTGACGATTGGCATTCTGGAGGCAGGAACAGCGTTCCTGACCAGAAAAAAAACGTCCCGTTGAGATAATTCCCCATAATGAAAGGCATCCCCGGCGCGCAATGGCAGGTGCGCCGGGGATGCCTTTTTTGTGCGGGAGCACTCGACTTTCCGGTGCCAAGGTGGTAAAATAGGAGAAATACTTTGTTGTTTCGGGGGCCATGCCGTGATATTATCGGGACAGGAAATCAAAAGACAGGTGGAAAGCGGCGCCATATCCATTACGCCGTTTGTGGACGCCCAGATCAATCCAAACAGCTATAACCTGCGATTGCACAATAAGCTTATGATCTACACCGACGATGTGCTGGATATGAAAAGGCCGCTTGCAACACAGAGCCTTACGATTCCGGAGGAGGGCCTGGTGCTGGAGCCCGGCCGGCTGTATCTGGGGCGTACTTTTGAGCATACAGCGTCGGACAGGTACGTGCCGATGCTGGAGGGGCGCTCCTCGATCGGGCGGCTGGGGCTTTACATCCACGTCACCGCCGGCTTTGGCGATATCGGCTTTTCCGGCTATTGGACGCTGGAGATCCAATGCGTACAGCCTGTGCGCGTCTACCCCATGGTTGAAATCTGCCAGATATACTACCACACCATTGAAGGGGAGTATGAGCTGTACCGCGGCGGGAAGTACCAGAACAACGACGGCATCCAACCCAGCATGCTCTACAAGGATTTTGAGAAGTGGAAAGCTTGAAACAGACGAAGATTAACAGTGTAACAGTGGATAAAAAAGAGTATAGCAAACAGGGCCACCAGAGGTAGCCGCAAATCTGTATTAGCAAAAGTCAGGTAACGACAGTGGCCTTAGTCACCAGATAGCCCTGCCGCTGGAGAATAAAGATAGCGTGATCGACGGGAATCTCTCGATGCTTTGGTGGCATGTCAGCCTTTTTGTAAAGCTCCGGGTTGTAAGGTTGGTCCTTGTTCAAGATGTGATAAATGGCTGTGAGGAGCATTCTCGAAATAGCAATAATCGCTTTCTTGTGACCCCGGCGCTTTTTCAGGGCAAGGTAACGGTTGCGAATTTCTGGATATTTTTCGGATTTG
>Ga0153939_1000117_pt1 | contig 27099 bp, 30 predicted proteins | sample TSNJ023MetaG_FD_104734 | JGI IMG/M metagenome (GOLD analysis project Ga0153939, IMG submission 104734) | Attine ant fungus gardens microbial communities from New Jersey, USA - TSNJ023 MetaG | ecosystem: Host-associated > Fungi > Mycelium > Unclassified | place: USA: New Jersey, Brendan T. Byrne... | reverse complement strand
ATTTTCAATGACATATGCAGGAGAAAGCTTGCTTTCGTATGCATATGTCGTTGGAAATTTATTTGGCGCTCTGCCAAAGCGAGATGCAGCGAAGCGAAATCGAGCTTATGGCTGAACTGTAACTGAATGTTTAAAATTTTATTTACATTGGATTTCCTTTCAGAATGGGGCTTACATATTTATATAAACCATAGGTAATGACTGATACAACTACACCTTTCAGTAAATTAAACGGGGCAACTGCAAGGAGAACAAATGTTGTTACATTCGTAATCGCAGGATTCACCGCACTCCCCATTCCCACAAGCGTCTCCATGGGCAGGCCAAATGCTTTTGCATAAACCGGCAGTAATACGAATGCATTTAAAAAGCTGCCTATTGTAATCAAAATCAAAGTGCCTGCTGCCATCCCGATCAAGGCACCTTTCCTGGATTTTATTCTTTTATATATAATTCCCGCCGGCAATATGAGTGAGCATCCGATCAAAAAGTTTGACGCATCGCCCACACCTGCCGTAGTTGTTCCTTTGAGAAGCAAATGCAGTATTACTTTGATAAGTTCAATCATAACTCCTGCCACCGGTCCCATTGCAAAGGTTCCAATCAATACCGGTACTTCACTCAAATCAATTTTATAAAATCCCGGCGCAAACCATAAGGGAAACTCAAACATCATCAATACCACCGATACTGCCCCCAGCATGCCTATCTGTACCATCGTTCTTATGTTGCTTCTGCTTGATCTACTGCCTATTACATTTGTGTTTGAACTCATTGTTCATCTCTCCTTTTCTTTTTGAAATCTTCCGACAATCCGGCTCATCGCCATTGCGCAAAAAGAGAACCCCGGATAACTCAAATATCCGGGGTTATAGCATACTAAACAGTATTACAATCTCTTCTATCATCCAGACTTTACTGTCGGTTATGGAATTGCACCATATCAGCCGCCAAAGCGGGTCGCGGACTATACCGCCGGTAGGGAATTTCACCCTGCCCCGAAGAATTCATTATTCATTTTATGTCATTATAACTCATTATAACTCGTTATGCAAGTGCTTTTTTAGTGCAGATTGCATATAATTTCGCACATAAATTCTTATAACTCGTTATAAGCGATTCGGCATTTGTCGTAAATTTGTCGTAAATCAAATCACCTTTTGATTCATTTTATTCATCTGCTTTCTTACTCTTTCAAAATTTACAGTATCATAAACCTCCATTATCATTTTCAAATCCCTATGTCCCATTATATGCATCATTGTGTTAGGGTCAATTTCTGATTCTGCCATGTTAGTACAACCACTATGCCGAAAAATATGATTTGATATATCTGGAAAATCATTCTTTGTTTCTTCCTTATACTTATTTATCATTATAGTCAACATTTTATTAAGGTTTGCTGGATATAATGGCGTTCCACTTGCAGAAGTAAATACAAAATCTTTGTACCCGTCTATTTCGACCTTAGATGGATTTTTAAATCGACCCTTTCTCAATTGACAAAAACATTCATACACAACATCCGTCATAGGTATTTTACGTTTTGCGTTTTTTATTGTTCCACTTGTTGCATAAAATTGAGTTTTTCCATTTTTTTTACGATATACAAGCCCATGATCAATTGTAACCACGCGTGATTTCATATCTACATTTTTCCATGTCAACCCGATCAACTCATTCACACGACAAGCAAGACCCATCATAATAGTAAAAATCAAATAATATTTTTCATTATTTGAATTGCATTTTAAGATTTCATTAAAAAACACACTTTGTTCTTCTGCAGTCATTGCTTCCCTGTTTTTCATTGAAGTATATTCCCGGCAACAGCCATCTGCTGGATTTTTGCCTATTATTTCATCATCAACCGCCATTTCTAATGCTGGATGTATGATCTTATGCAATATTTGAATTGTTCCGTCTGCATATCCTTTTTTAGAAGAACACGAATAAAAACGCTTTACATCTGACTTCTTAATACGACAAATACTCATTTTCCCTATTAAAGAATCCTTAATATCTTTCTTATAATAATAAAGATAATTTTCATATGTAGAATTGGCAAACTTTTTTAACTCTATATACGATTCTATACATACCGCCAAAGTCATTTGAGATTTATTGATATTATTACCTTTCTCTAATTCCTTACATATTTGTCTTTCCTTATCTCTTAATGACAGTTCTTCTTTTTTTCCAGACGGCGCTTTATCAGTCGGCATTAATTTCCAACTATATACAGACCGCCTCTTCCCATCAGAATCTTTGTACTTATATTCGTATTTTCCATCCTTCCTTTGATTTTCACCGGCACGAAGCAACCTACCTTTTTTATCTTTTCGCTTTTCAACCAATTTCATGCTCCTTTCTAAATAAAAAAGAGCCTTGATATGATAATATTAAATTAACATACCAAGGCTCTTTTTTCAAGTATCCACCTATATTGAGTAACATTGTTCAATATATATATCCAATAACTTTCGTTTAATAAGTCTTTTTGTTCCAACCCATAAAACAAAATTACATTGTTCACTATTGGTAATTTCTTTTAATTTATTAATTCCAATACCAGAATATGCGGCAGCTTCTGATAAGGTTAAATTTGTTTTTTCCCAAATTGGTACTTCAAATTTATTCATTCTCAAATCATCTCCTTTATAGTTCCAAAAAATCTTCTATGCCCCATCCAGTAAGAAGCCTGCAAGCCATTCTCCAACACCCGGATTGCTTTTCTAATGATTTCTTCTTTTTCCCTCCCGGATGCCAGCATTAACTTCTTATCAATTTCTTTAAGATACACATACCTTTCAACATTCCCTGACCTGATCTGCCAGTTCACACCCTGTAATCTGGGTATCAGCCACAATTCATTCAATGATTTCATTTTCATCGTATGCTTTGTTATTTTATCCCTATCCATTGGCATCCTGACTACCTTATACTGTTCTCCCACTTCAACCCCCTGATTCTACTTTTTAAATCCTCTTATATAGGCATCCGTTATTTTCATCAAGTTATATGATTTTTGTAATTCAGCCAATGCCAACTCTAAAACATAATGGTTCCCTGCACGTTTTGGACAAATTTCTATGATGCCTGGATACTTCTGCTCAACCCAATCAAATTTCAATATTTCCTGCAATGTCATTCCGAACCCTCCTATATTAAAAGCGATTGCTTAATCTTTCCTTTGGCTTTTCCGAATACACTCTATACAAACACAATAACCCTTTCCCCTTGCAGGTTTTATTTCTACACTCTGACCGAAAATTTCTTTGCCACATATATGACAAATTTTTATTTGCTTTTCTAATTTTATTCCCATCTTAATTTCCTTTCTCTTGTATCAATATAATCCTCTACTCTCTTCCAACGCCTACATCTGGGCTTTAGTACCTTTTTGCTGACGCAAAAACCGTGATTCCCCCCTGTGGGGGGACTTCCGCACCCAAAGCCCGCCCCCCTATACGATGACTCCACTTTCATTCCTGAACGGTGCTTCTATATATGCATCCACTATAAATCCTTGTTTCCCTAACTCTATCGAATCCTGTAGCATTTCTCTTTGTCTCTCCGCTTCTTCTTCTAATTCTTTTTTACCGAATAAATAATCTTCTACCATTCTTTTTTGTTCTTTTTTTAGCTTTGCGCTGACAATCGTCTTTGTTAGAAAATCCTCGCCCAGATTATCGTCTGCCAACTGAATCATCTTCAATGTTGGCGCGACATAATTTTCAATCCAATTCTTTTTCTGCTCTAATGTTCTGGGAGCCGGACGCATGGATAATTTTAACCGACTTATTCCGTCCATAAACTGCTCCCATGGCTTCCATGTTTTCCAACGGCTCTTTCTGCTGTCCGCTCCATTTTTATTTAAAATCCTGACATAATAATTTATGATACTCATACCTATAAAGCAGACGTTCTTATTTTCTATCAATTGCTTTACGCAATTGTTTGCTACTTCGTGCCGCAGGCGCACTTCATAACGATTCCAGTCCCCATAAAAATCCACTGACAGACCTGTTTTTTTGCTTTGTTCGTAATTCTTTTCATAAAAACAAAACGAGCAGTCAGATGATCTTGAACCAAGGTTCAAAGTGCATCCGTCACGCTCTCCTGATATCCTGCCGCCGTCTATAAAACTCCAATTCTTGAATCTGCTGGTACACTCCTGTTTATCTACTTTTTTACCCAGCTTCTTTATTTTGAAATAGGTTTTTCTATCGTCTATTGCGATATCAAGCCGGGTAAAATTGCCGCCTAATTCCATGCAGGCTTCAAAAAAATTAAACCATGTTCTCTTTTGCGCTCTAAGATAAATTTCCATTTCCCGGCAGGCAGAGCCTGTCAGATAAATGTGGTGACCCATTTCCGGGCAACTCTCTGGTGGAGTCAGCACTTCAATACCGCTGAACTTCCACTTCCCGGCATAACGGAAACGCCCACGCCCTTCAAATGTCATAAAATCTAAATCAAATTGCAACACATACCGGATAATATCCTGATAGTGTGCATCCTTAAAAGTCACTTGCACCCAGTCAATGACCGATTCCAAATCCGGTTTTTCCATTTTCGTTTCCATGTTGTCAACCCTCTCCTTTTATAAAACTCTTAAAAAGACATTTAAGCCGCTTATTTACTGGCTTTTTTACATCCTGCGCAACGTGTTTTTTGTCATTTTTACCCCCCTATTAGTATAGGGGGGCTGCATGGTTCCCTCGCTCGCCTTACGGCTCACTCGGGCAGTCGGAATCCCCCTGGGCGCTGCCGCTCGATGCGCTCCGCGCATCGCCGTGGGACTCCGACTGTATGGTTCGCAAATCCTCTAACGGATCATAATCCTCACCCAGATACGGTGCGTAAGATTCACGTACCGTGGTTGTCGTGCCGTTAATGTAGATATAGCCGTGACCTTTATCGAATTTCTCAAAGTCACGGTCAACATCTCCGAACGTCATGCGGTAGCCGGACTTCTCAAGGGAACCCAATGACATACGCAGTCCTAGATTGTCACGGATGGCTCCCGGGAGATACTTCGCATCCGGTCTTTGCGTTGCATAGATCACAAAAATACCTGCCTGCCTCCCCTCCAGCACGATACGCGTCAGGTATGAAAGCAGGTTTTTATGGTCTTCCGCTTTTTGCAAACCTTCGATAAAAGCTATAAACTCGTCAAATATCAGGAAATAAGGCTTCAAGCCTATGCTTTCATAATCCGCGCCAAACGGGGCCTGGTCCAATGCTTCATAACGCCGGTCCATTTCTTTCATGATTTCACGCATCATCACCATGACCTTCCCCACTGCATATGTTACGTTTTCTTCACCCAGTATTTTTCGCAGGCCGTAAAGGTCGGAACGTTTCGGGTCTATGATTTTTACGATAGCCCCGATTTTTTTCAGGCTCCTTATCAAATAAAATAAAAAGTAGCTTTTTCCGCCTCCGGTAACTCCGGTGATAAGCGCATGGGGCGCACTTTTAAATTTCCATAACAGATTTTTCATGATTGGTATGGCGTTCCGTTTATAATCAATCTTGTCTTTTCCCATATGCAGACGGTCTTCTGCTATTGCTTCTAACGTGTATACTTTATACCAGAGTTTTTTAACGGCTCTGGTTACTTCCATGTCAAACATTTCAGATAAGGTATCTTCCATGCTTTGGTATGTTTTATGGTATCTGCTTCCGTCCAGTTTTATGGATATTTTGACTTTTTTCCTTTTATAACGGTAGTATATTTTAGGGAAATAGGTCATGTCCTTTCTGGAATTCACGATTTTTCCGTCTACAATTTCTCCCTCCAGGTTATAAAATATGGAATCATAGATCATGTTGCATAATTTCTGGATGTCGTACAGCCGATACCACAAGCGGTACATCATAAGCGATATTATTGCTGTTATCCCTATTCCCGTGACCAGGCTTTTTATTAACATTCCTGATGATTGATCATGATTTTGCAGTTTCCAATTGATGAACAAGGTGAATGCCTGCGGAATCAATATCACTGTCCCTATCATTTTCGGTAAGATATAACGGTGGGATTTACGTATCCTTATTCCTTTATAAAACCATTTCAATTTCATTTTATATTTTCTCTTTTCTTTTATTTCAAAACAATTAAAACAATTCCAAAGTTTTCAGATGCCTGCAGAACTTTATTGTCTGACTTCTTTTAGAAACTCTTTCATAATACGGGCGCTGATCCTCGACCCAATTTGATGCGCGCTATTACCGCCATTTTCTAAGTCTAAAATCGTCTCTGCTCCGCGAAGCCAATTTTAGACTTAGAAAATGGTCGGATTAAGCACTTCCAAATCGGGTACCCCTCGGGCGCACAGGCACGGTCAGTTTTTTTTGCCTGTGATACGTTTTCCCCGCGATAACATATTCCCCTATCTTACTTTTATATTAATTTGCTTATCCTGTTTTTAATAATGCCATATAAAATAAATGATTAGCTTCTTAATGGCTCCACTACGTTACTAAGGCACCGTCCCCACTTACGGGGGATTGACACATTTCATTCGTTCAAAAAAATACTTTTTTAAAAACAAAAGCGCGCACAAGGAAAATTGGGATTATTCGCAACGTAAGCTTTTCATTTGGAATTTACAATTACAATACATTTAACATACCGGGCTTTAAAGGCAGGGGCGCTAAGCCCCTGCCTTTTACTCAATTTCTTCATTTTCCGTTTCCGTTTCTGTCATCCTTCTTTCCTCTTCCAGACGCTTCTTTGCGTCCTCCCTTGCTTTTTCTTCGGATTCCCGGGTAGCCTTTATCTCCGCTTCCTGCATCGCTTTTACCTCTCCTTCTGTCAAATCCGATAATTCAACCGTTGAAGTCCCATGCACAAAGCTATAAGTCATTTCTGCCACCTGTCCATTATCAAGCAACAAATAACAGACAACATTCATATCCTTCTGTGACGCTTTCTGATAGTCCATACAGGTCACTTTTTTTATGCCTGTCGGCAATATATTGATAATCTGCTCTTTTACCACCCGTATTTTCGGCTTATCCATGAAAGACTCCAACACACTGATATGAAATTCTATTTCTTCCCTCTCTGTTTCACTTTCTTTCACAGTGCCTCGCTCCGTAACGGTAACCGTTTCTGTAGCGGATCCTGCATCAATCCCTGTACCGGATTCCGCTGCTGTATCCGTTGTGCCTAAATCAGGATTCCAATCCTCAACCTCCTTCCCTTTCTTCCTTCCTTTATGGTTGATCACAAAAATGCTGATCAATATAATTCCCAATACCGCAATAATAATTATTTTCTTTCGCTCCATTTCCTTTCTCCTCCTATTCTGCAAACCCTGCGTAACGGTAAAATATCGCAAAGCTGGAATAATAGCTGATCCTTGGACCCGTAACAATAGTCGTACACCCCGGGGATACATGGCTGGTACAATGCAGCCACATTTTTGTGCCATTTCCATCCGTTCCCACATAAATTCCCACATGGTTACTCCCACCTGATGCAATCATATTAATCAACCCGATATCACCGGGTATCAATTCACTTGCCTGAACCTGTTTAAAATTAGATGAACTTACAAATGTCCCGGTTGTACTCGTGTATGGCACATCCGTAAACCCGGACTTCTGGAACGCCCACGCCACAAAAGACGAACAGTCAAGGGTACGGGGATTATCTATCCCTGACCTGGTATCTTCCCCATACATGTCATACGTGACCTTGCCGATCAGGCTTGCGCCTTTTGCGATCACTGCCCCCCTCCGCTGATCCATCTTTAAAGGCCAGCTTTCTTGTAAAAGCTCTAATTGTTCCACTGCTTCCTGATTGTCAATCCCATCTGATGAATAAAAACCAACCGTAACATAATACTGTAGGACATGTTCCACATAATCAGGATCGCCATAACGTGACCATCCATATCTTGCAGCCATCATTGCAGAAAAAATGACCGCATTACTCTTGCTGTAACCGCCATAGCTGCTTTTCGCCCATGACGCATAACCATTTCCGTAATTGTAATCCTGCAACGCTAATTTTACCCCATTCATATCACTGACACCCGTACATCCTGCATTATTAAGGCAGGCTTTAAAATTTAAGATGCCTATATCAATGGAATATTCCGGGTCAGTAATCCCATTCGGTCTTTGCGGATATTTCTTATTATAAGGGCATTCGCTGCATTGCATCACGTCCGGGATTCTTCCACCCGATTCCTGCATCATAATGCACATGATAATTTCAACAAAGCCCTCTACTTCATGCTGTTTTGCATATTTAACCACTAAAGAGCGGTAGGCTTCACACTCTGCGCTCACATTTGCACGTGCATCACCAACACCGCCGCCATTCCCCATATTCCCAAATAAACCAAACAGCAGGAACACCATAGGCAGCATCATTAGAATAAAACCGACAGCCAGACCAATCCCTATTTTTAGCCATATTTTCCCCATATAATCACCTGTTATTTCTTCCTATACGGGATACGCCTAAAATGCCAATATGCACCCCTTGAAAGTCTTTTGCTGGAACTGTAATCCTGCATTTTCATCCTCTCCCATCTTTCATACATCTGCATACCCTCCTTTTCCCCATAAAAAAAAGGACAGTAGATTCCTCGTTTTAATCCACTGCCCTTCCTGTATGATTTTGTTTTCATTTCTTATTTTTTTTGCTGTTTCTCACGTTATTTCTTCTCCTGGAATGCCCTCTTTTTTCTGGCTGGCTTTTATTTACCCCAGCCCTTTTCACTAAAGGCATGCCATTTGCATTATTATCTTTCGGCTGTCCTGAAACTACGTCCCTCTGGGCATACCTATTCTCCCCGCTTACATAATCCGTCCCCTTTGCTGCTTTCACACCCCCTCTTTCCACTTGCGGCTGGCTGCCTGTATTCCATTTGGCACTCCTGACACGGGGCATCTGCTCCCGGCGTGCCGGATGGTATTTTCCTCCGCGCATTGGCAGCCTTTGCCTGTTTCCATCCATTCCCGGGCGTGAAGCCCTGCCGTCTGCCCCTCCGCTTCTTTTGTATCTTGAAACATCACCTGAAAAACGGGCATTTACGCCGCCCACAGGGGCAACCGGGCGGTATCTGCTGTTTGCACTCCGCTTCCTTGTTGGCAAGCGGTTTCCTGCTGGCTTCCTTGCACCGCCAAGCTGCTTTGATGCATTCCCACCATTTTTTTTACGCGAAGCATAAGCGCCATAAGAACCGCCGCTATTATTACCCCCGGGCGCTCCCGGCACACCGCCAACTCTTCCACCGGACGGATTTTTTGAGGCGGCAGACGAGCCGCCGCCAGCGCCTGTATTTCCACCAGATTTCCTTCTTCCTGCCAGCCCCGGCTTGTTACCTGTAATCGCATTCAAGGCTTTCATACCCCTGTTTGCCATATAGAACGTGCCAATTGCACTTTTAAGCCCTCCGCTTCTGCCAGGCTTTTTCTCACTCATGAAAAACCCATATATTTTTTTACGGAATACGAATATGACGATATATACGATTGCCTGCAATACGGCTCCTACCATATACCCTTCCGTACCCGTTATTGTATAGATTGCAGAAGAGAAACCATACATTAAGCACAACAGCATTGCCAGGGAAACCCTCATACACAGTTCGTACAGAATCTTGCCCCCCAGCCTGACCGCCATCTGTGACCTTCCCGGCAAAAGGGAAAATATCAATATAAATGGGGAAAAACAGCAATAGATCAGGAACAGGAACTGATGGTAGATATTGATGCCGACCATAAACAAAATAATTACTGCAAGTACGATACTGGACAGGACAAGCGGTAATAAATTTGACATCCTGTGGTCAAGCGCCGTCCACCCACTCATCATTTCATTGCCTTTTTCCTCAACTTCCTCCTTTACCAATTTCTCCCTCTCTTCGCTTCCGCTCTCCAAAGACAGTATTCTTTCTGCCCTCTCCCTGGAAACCGTATTGTCATTATATTGCAGGAGCAGGTACGGCTGATAAACCGTAATGTCAAAAAAACCTTCCCTGATCGCCACCGCCGGATCGCCATCCATGCCCAGTGCGCTCGTGCCTGCCTTAACGACAACGGACTGAACCGAATTTGCGATTTCATTCGCCCCGGTAATAAATGTATCCGCCTTCCAGAAGAAGCCGAGCGAGACAACGACCAGCATACAAAAAGCTGCCATTCCGCTGATGGTCTTCCCTGTTTCCTTCCCAATAAGCATAAAACCATAATACAGCCCGGTAATGATTACAACGACAGCCAGGAATTGCGTGAACAGACCGTTTTGGAGAAACCTGCCATTAAACCCGGATACGCTCTGGATAAAATTTACTGCCGTATCCAGCAAAGGCTCTATGACATCCGTGGAATAAACCGCTTGCACCAGATACCCGATAATATCAAAAAAAGTGAATATCGCCACATACACCGTGCCGACAAGGTAAGAGATTACGGAATACATCCCATCATCCAGTCCCTTCCCCCAATTCCAGGGCAGCCAGTCCCCGCTTGTGTCAACATAGCTGTCCGGTCTGTAATTTTTTATCGGGTATTTGTTAAACAGGTAATTCCCTGTTTCTTCCCCTGTCAGCCCGCTTGCAAAAGCGATTCCCTTTACGCCAGACACGCACAGGATGAAAAGCAGCACGCCCAAAGAAATAAGCGCCGCCTTTTTCTTTTTTGACATCAGCTCACCTCCATAGGCGGACGCGTATCCCATGCTTTAAATAATTCCAGGAATACCGGGTCAACATCCAGGACACCAATATGACCATAAATATCCTGGAACAGACACTGACCGTTCCCAAGCGTTTTTAAAAGTTCTGCATTTTCGTCCGTCCTCTCCATATCGAAGAATTTAAGCACCGCTGTCACTTCTTCATCATCCTTACAGCGGAACGCAAACTTCATGCCTATATTGTCCTTAATCGCCCCTTCCAGCACGCCTACATCCTGGCTGACATAATAAATGCCGGAGTTCAACGCCCTTCCTTCACGGCTTAATTTATTGCTGATTTGTTTTCCCTGGCTGCTGGCAAGGGTTGCCCATGCTTCCTCGCTGACAAATATTTTAAGGACGGAGCGGTCACCATGGATAAACTTTTCCGCAAAGGCAGTGATCGGGATCAGCATCGCAACCGATAATACATTCTCAAAACTATAATCTTTTGGCTCTACCTTCTTATCCGGCAATGCAAGGTTCTGGATCTGTAATATATTCATTGCGGATTCCAGGTTGATTGTTTTTACTGGCTTACCGTTCCCAAACAAAAGGACAGCAAAAGAAATGCCATAAAAGGCTTCAATGTCTTCCCCGACCTCCACGCAAGCCTGCTCATTACTATTCAAAAGGTACTCCATGACCGCCGTCATACATGGGTTTTCCTGCGCCCCGACTGCCTTTACTGCTTTTGAAATGATCTTAAACCTGGGGTCACGGTTCATACCGCCAAGCAATACGGTCAGAATTGAGATTGCCCATGCTTCCGCATCTTTTCCTTCCGCTATATACCACGGGTCTAATAACCCCCGGTATTCTTCATTTGCAAAGAGCGTGACAATATTCAGTTCATTCCCTAATTCCGGTAAATCCTCAATCCATTTTGTGCGTTCCCCTTTCGGGTCAAGCAACAGTACTTTACCGCCGGACAGGACTACATAATAGCAGATATCATTCACGGTAACAGACTTGCCGCCGCCTACCGAACCCACAATTGCCACGGACAAAGAATTTGTGACAGTCCCTTTCAATCCCTGCGCTGCCAGCTTTGGGTTCAGGTATACAAGCTGATGGTTCACGCCTGTTGTCCCGATCACAAACCCTACCGGGTCACCCAACTCTTTGGTTGCCCCGAACATGCCGCTTGCTAAAAAGTTCGGCTCCACTACACGCATATAATCGGTTACTGTCAGCTCTGCCCCCGGGAGAAATTCATTGAACAGTAAAAACTGATCACCATGGGGCTGCTCCAGCACCATGTCAAACATGCCTTTATATTCTTCCTTTAAAATAGATGCCCTTGTCCGCATCTCCTCTTCCGTATCCGCATATACACACAGGACAACCGACGTTTCTAAAAGGGGCTTCCTGCTCTTTTTAAGGTCATATTCCAACTTGTAAAGTTCCCCTTCCCCCTCAATCACCTCCTGTGGTACGGAACTTCCGCTTTCTTCCGCAAATGTTATTTCTGCTTCCAGCCCTTCCCTTTTTCCTTTTGCGGTAGAACGGGCAGAAGAATTGTCTTTCACTTTTGCCCGGATGGATATATCCACCGGGAAATCAAGTTCCTGGATATGGTAAATAAATTCATTCCCCACTGCTTCTGATTCATAGGCAAAGTAAGAAGCACACAAAAAAGCCACATGTGTGGCTTTTCCGTTGTTCATGATTTTAATATAATCCATTGCAGAATCATCTACCAAACCTTCTGTCAGGCGTTTGATTTCCGTTGCTTCCACATATCTTTTACCGTCACGGACTTCATAAGAAATGTTCATCCCTTCCGGCGCAACCTTCTTAATCCCCCTGGTAAAATTTCGCCCTATTAAAAACTGCGTCTGCTGCTCATTCACCCTTTCTGCCCTCATATTCCTGGACAGCCTGTGGTAAATCTGTTTTTCTGCCCTTTCGTACTGCTCTATTTCCTTTTCCGTAACCATATACAAGTCCGAAAACTGGTACAGGCTTTTCTTAAATCCCTGGAACCCGGCTTTTAAATTTTCAACCAGGCGGTCAGGCTCATAAGGGAGCATTTTTACGCCGAGGTAAAATTTGTATTTATGGGAGGAACCGTATTTTTCTTTTAAGACTTCTGTCACCTGCCTGTTGTGGTCAATCCCTACCTCCTTCAGCGCCCCGGTTATCTGTTTTTCATACTCCCTGCTGATTTTCTCAATCTCCTGCTCTACCGGGACAGCCAGCAGATGAAACTCTGTTTTTATCCCGGAAAACACAACTGACTGGCTTAGCATCTTCTGGATCTTCTTTTCTTCGGATAAATAATCGTAATAAAAGCCAGGGACTTCATAATACGCCCATACATCCTTTACCCCGAATGCAAGATTGCCGGAATAATATTTTATTGGAACCTGGTACCCCATTCCCTCACTCCTTTTTCATTTTTCTTTTCCCGCCCTCTTTTTTTTATGATCCGCATTACTGCCCCTTCATAGCCATACTGCTTTGGCTTCCCGACCACTTCATAACGGCATAGCAGGTGGGACGATAACAGGAACCTGACCATGGACTTTAAAAAAAGGTCAGGGCGTTTCCCGTCAAACTTAATCTTTGTCATAAATATGGTAAACCCAGCAGGGATTGCAACATATTTAATCAGGCAGTTTTCAAGCCCGTTTAATCCGAATATCCCTAATACTCCAATAGTAATTACAAACCCGACAATAAAAAAACCAATCTGTGAGTACAACGGCGCTCTCTTTATTGGGATATCCCCAATCTGGTACAGCCGCTTTTCTACCTTCCAAAGATCGTCATACGCACGTACAAGCATATTACACCTCCACTTCCTGACAGTATCTTTTTCACTGCCCCCGTGAGGAACGTGATAATCACTGCCGGGTCAATCACAAAGGTCAGGCAGATGGCAAGGACGATCAGTGCACCGATAAATTTCCCGATCTCCTTGTTAAGCCAGAACCGGATACCGAAAATAATAACTATCACGGCTGCCAGCCCCGCCGCCTCCGCTGAAACGAGATTCTGTAAATTTGTCCCTATTCCCATTGACAATTACCCCTTTCTACTTCTAATAATTGATTTCTGATACAACAAAACGCTCTTTGTCTTTCACAAGTGCCGAATTGGATTTCAACACCACTTCCGCGCCTGTAGATATATCTTCCATAAGGCAATCCGCAAAAACCCGGTAACCTTCTTCCTCCTGGTATATGGAAATATCTTCAAGGCTTAAAAACTCATAAATTCCTTTCATGCTTTCCACGTCTGATGTTGTATAATAACTTAATTCTTCTGTCGTGCCCGTTGTCGCAAATTTAAAAAACGTCTCCATAAAGTTTCGGATTTCCTTACAGGCTGCTTCATCCGTAACCAGCTTGCTTGCATCGGATTCCTCTGCCTGCATACTATAACTCATGGATGATGGAGCCTGCACAAGGTAAGGCTGTTCTTTTACCTTGAACCCTTTTCCATTCGTCACCAATGATACGTTTAAGTATCCTTCTCCCTGCCCTGCTGCCTTATCTGTCAGCTTTTCCTTTTCCTTTACCTGTTCTGTCAGGCTATAGTCTACTTTCACAACCACATTCAACGTATCGCCGGATGTGGTTATTTCCCATACTTCACATGCGGTAACTTTACTTGCAGTTTTTATGCCGGATATATCATAGCCTGCTGTTTCATCCATTCCGGCAGCAAGGTATGTTTTTAAACGCTGTGAACGTTCTTCTGCCTTATTGTCTTCATAATCCCACGTGTAAAATTCCGTTGCAAAACCACTGGCAAATACCTTTGCGCCTTCCTCGTTTACAACAATAACGCCCTCCTGTTTTTCCTCTTCTTTTGGGATATTGTCAAGCGTTTCCCTGTGGCTGACCAGTTCTTTTTGTATCCCCTGCACCCAGTTTTCAAGGTTCACTGTACGGATGATGCTTAATGCACTCATTCCCACTACACTGAAAAAACCGAGCCAGAATATTTTACGGAACATTCCCTGGTAGCTTTTCTTTGGGTACTGCTCCTTTACCCTCCGCTGCTTTCTTTCTCTATTCTTTTTTTCTTTCACTTTCTTTTCACTCTCCACTGATTTATCCCACCACCTTAATTTAATAAAAAGGCAGAAATCTTTACATTTTCAGCCTTTTTTTCATTCCCATATCATTTACAAACATATATTTTCATGAATTGTTAATAGTTACACAACAAAAAAAGAACCACTAAGGCGGCTCTCTAGCCCTTATACATGTTAATTTTCTAAACATACTGTCCCCTTTCTATATTTAAACATAAAGAAAGACTTACAGCTTTCAATCCGTAAGTATTTCAAACTTTCTGATAACTTCACCCATCCTTGTAGCTACTAATCAAAGTCATATTTTTTAATTCTATTAATAGTAGATAATACTTCTTTCCTTTCGTTCGCAATTTCAGAATTTCTTTCATTATTTCTTAAATATTGAATATCTTCCTCTGACTTTATTTCTACTCGAATATCTGGCGGAAATGATTGATTGAACGTTCTGCGCACTACAAAACCACTATCCTCCAATTCTTCCAGTTTTAAAACATAAGTTGCCGGAATACTTTCTAAATCTACCGATAAACAATATATTTCTCTATTTCCTCTTTTACCCTCCACAACTAGATACATAAGCCGATTCTTAATCGGATACAATGTTTGAAAACGAACACCTCCACTTAATATGTATTGTCCAGAACGTTTTTTGTCAACACTCATTCTATAGCTATCACCATCTGTCACATCATTACTTTCCTCACCATATAGCAAATATGCTTTTTTGATTTTTCCTTTTCCTTCCAAGACAATACGAACATCCCCTTGATAAGAGAATATTTGACAATCTCCCATTCCCCTTTCACCATGAATTATAAATTTCCCCTTATTTTCCAATTCCAGATATGGTTCATATTTTATTTCTACAATTTCTCCCTCATATTCAGGATTTAACAGCCCCCATCCAATCCCTGCAATCATACTCACTAACATCATTACTCCACCAATCACCGAACCTATAATCTTTTTGGACACCTCAACTTCCGCCCCCTCTTTTATTAATTCCCTTTGTCTCCTTGCTATTTTCTTTATTCCCATAATTTATCCCCTCTATCCAAAGTTTTATCTTATGAGAATACAATATTTTTTTCCATTTTACAAGGCAATATATCATCTTCAATCAGACTTTCAAAATTTTCAGCATCAGCAGGTAGCGTTTCATAATGCCTTTTAACAAATCAATTAACTGCATTTTTTTCACCGCCTTATACAAAACTGAAAGGCAGAAAATCTGCCTTTCAATTCCCACTTATTTTTTATACTCTCTTTTCTTCATTTTTATTTCCATTCGGCTTTGGGTTTACCTGACCAGCTCCCTGACCCTGTACCGTGGCAGCATCTAAAATCGTTTCCGCTGTACACCGCAGCCTGATATCAACAAAAGTGCTTTCTTTTGAACTGTTGCCATACGGGTCACAGGTAACCTTTCCGCCTAACAAAACTTTCTGTCCGAATTTGATTGCATCCACGGAAACCGTCGGCGGCACAACTACTTCGATCTGGTCCCCTACTTCTGAACACCCCAGGCGGCAGCTATGCCCCACTAAATTATCCGTCTTCACGCCATTTACATACGCATACTTTTCAGCATATCCTAAATACAACAATTCTCCAAATGTCTCCTTTGGTTCCAATACTAATTTCATTTTTTCTACCTCATTCTTTCATATTTTTATTTAAAAAGGACACCCTCTTTTCGGATGTCCTCTTAAACCATGATTTACTTTCTTATAACAAAACGCAATTTGCCTTTTTTTATAAGGTACGCCAATAAACCGCCTAAAGAAATAATTACAAGCAATATATAAAGCAGGATATTTGTAGCATCCCCGGTCTTTGGTGAATTTGTCGTTGTACCCGTTGTTGTTCCGGTAGTTGTGGTTGGTGTAGTGGTCTTTACTATTTTTACCGTCTGTCCCTTGTCTTTTATATTGGCATGGGTAGCTATTTCCCTGCTATTATAATAAAGTTCCTCGAATACGACTATCTCTTTACCTCCCAATGCACTGGCATCAAACATGAACTCAACATTCACTGAACCATTTGCGCTTTTAGCCGTAAAAGTCTTTTCTACGGTAATTTTCTTTCCGTTCACAAGCAATGCTTCGCCTGACTCTTTATCCATCAATACGCCTTTAACGGTATACTTCTCACCGGCAATCAAGCCTGTATATTTTATGGTGTCAACTATCGTTACGGTCTTGCTTGCACTGATTTCTTTTTTACCGCTGCCTTTTTCCTTTGCCGTAGTTCCGATTTTAGGGTTCTTAAATGTCACAGTCTGCCCTTTATCATTGATGTCCGCATGGGCTGCCACTTCCTTATCATCATAATATAGGTGTTCAAAAACAACTACCTCTTTCCCTTTTAAGGCACTGGAATCAAAGGTGAATTCAAGCTTCACGGAGCCACTTGACTTATTTGCCGTAAACGTTTTTTCAGCGGTTACTTCTTTGCCATTGACAGTTAAAGGCTTCCCGGTTGTTTTGTCCATTAATATACCATTAATAACGTACTCTTTACCTGTTATAAGATTTGAATAAGCTACAACATCAATGATTGTCGTTTCATCACTGGCATATGCATCATGGCTGCCTGTTTCTTTATCTGTTGCAGTTGTACCGATTTCCGGTTCTTTAAACCTTACCGTCTGCCCTTCGTCTGTAATATCCGTATGGGTAGTGGCTTCTTTACCATCCTTATACAGATACTCGAACACGACCACTTCCTTACCTTGCAAGGCACTGGAATCAAACGTAAACTCAAGTTCAACCGTTCCGTTGGCTTTCTTTGCCGTGAACGTTTTTTCAGCGGTTATTTCCTTTCCACTGACCAGCAATGGCTTTCCGGTTGCCTTATCCATCAATACACCTTTTATGATATACTCTGCTCCGGCAGTCAGGTTTTCATAACGGACTTCATCAACGATTGACGTATCTTTACTGGCATAGGCATAATGTGCACCAGTATCTTTATCTGTTGCAGTGGTGCCGATTTCCGGCTCTGTACTGTATTCATTTGTCACTGTACCAACATCTATCATGGTCATATCCCTGGATATGGTTACTTTAAATGGGGAAAACAGAATTCGGTCTTTATTTGCTTCACAAGCCAATTCCTCGACCAGATAATCGTCATACAGCAGCGCGCCTTTAGAATCGTCCAGTGTCTCCAGTTCACCAAACCAGATACCATCTTCAGCAGCTTCACCACGGTTTGTATTCTGGCTATGGGGATTCCATGCAGAAGACGTATTAAACTCACCGTTTTTATCTGTTACAATTACATGGCTCTCTTCTGTAGTCATAGACGTTAGCCTGAATGGTATTCCACCCATCCGGTTCATATCTCCGGCAGATATCTTTACACCTTTTAAATCACCGCGTTTTACCTGTTCAGGTGATGTAGGTGTCTGGTAAGATTTTATTATTTTTCCCGTTCCATCTTCTGCTGTAATATTTTGAATATAAACATTAGAGTCTAACTTATATCCTTCCGGCGCTTTAGTTTCCTGAACCGTAATTGTTCCCAATGGAACAACTCTATCCCCTGAACTATTAAAATAAAAATCATCACCATTAACTTTTTTTGCATCTTTTAAAATTATTTGTCCTTTTTGATTAGTAACTAACACCCATGTTCTTTTCGGTACTATTCCACTTAATTCTGCTTCCGTGGAATAATACCCATCAAAATACTTGAAAGTGTATTCCGCACCTTCAAACGTACCCTTACCCTGTGGAACTTCTTCACCTGTCTCACTATCAATTTTTTTTAACAGCAATCCAACAGGGTCATTTGCTGGTTCATCCTCAAACTCGAACACCGTAAGCCGATTACTTTTTACTTCAATTATAAATTTTTCTTCGTTTTTTATAAAACCTTTAGGTGCTTTTACCTCTTCTACTAAATATCGACCAGCCAGCAAAGTAATTTCCTGTGAATCACCGCTTTTATCTGTTATAAGCAATTCATCAACTTCAAAGTTTCTATCTATATTTGTCAGCTTAAATGCTGCCCCCTCATAGGAGTAGCAGTTATTACCTTCTGAAATCAAAGTATTTGACGAGATTTTCTTTATCATTGCTATACCAGTATCCGGCGCATCCTTCGATATGAATTTAACATCATTCAGACGATACTCATTAGCATCCGAATAATAACCCAGCTTTTCATCAATTACAATCTCCTGTATTTCAGGGTCAAGCAGGTAGCCGTCCGGCGCTTTTATTTCTTTTACAAAATAAGTGCCATAAGCCCAATAAGTCTTATCAAAATCTATATTCCCAGCCGAATCGGTCACCCCTACAGCAACTTGTTTCGTACAGGACTTATCACTGTAAACACCGTATTCCGCACCAGCCAGAGACAACCCCTGTGTTGGTTTGGAATCGCCTGTTAATGCATCAATTTTCACCCCTGTTACTTTTGCCCGTAAAATCTTATCCTTAATAGTAACTGCTTTTGAAGAGCCAGAGCCAACCTTGACCTTTTTAACTGTGTCATTAAGGGCAAAGCCAGTAGGAGCAACAAGTTCTTTGATATAGTAAGTGCCAGCATCCATAGTAAGACCATCTTTAATTGGGTTTCCATCTTTATCCGTCTTGATCTGACCCACTTTATTCTTACAATCCTCGTCACTATAAACACCAAAGGTTGCCCTTAAATCGATATTTTCATAAAAACCATACGTCACCACGAAATTACTGACATCATTAATACCCTTATATACAGTCAATTCACCTTCAGGGACAATTGAGTAAGAAAAGTAGCCTTCAAGATTCTGGTAATTAGAACTGTTAGCATCATTACTCCAATATACATGACATGTCACAACATTATTCTTAATTGACGTAACCGTAACAGTATAAGTCCCCGTCTGCCCTGTCTGCGGCGCAGCATAATCATGACCGGATGCACAGGTATTTAACGTAATAGTATCCCCTTTAAACTCCCCGCTTGTACAAGTAATATACCCTGTTCCATTATAACTTACATTCGGATGTCCGTTGTAAGTTATCCATGAACTTCCAGACCATGAGTCACCAACAGATGGGTTATCAGAATCAGCCGCAGCTCTTGCCATTGCTCTGGTAACTGGCTTCACCGTCTTTGAGGTAGAAAAAGAAACTTCAAAAACTTCATCTGATTCTAAAGTAAGGTAATGCCCCCTCTTGTAGTTTGATTCATTTATGCTATACAGGGAATCAGGTGTTTTATACCACCCATCACCCAAGGGTATTTTAGACACATAAGAAGATACATAATAGCCATCATCTGCAATGGCTTCAATTCTCACCTCCCCAACATCATTAAGTGTTTTTTCCTGCCCTTCCTTCAATTCCGCAAGCTGATTTCCCTTTAAATCAGAGATTTTTAAAATTCCACCACCAGTGCAGACCTTGAATGTTTTATTGTATTCTAATTGCACCCCTGTACCAGTAGCATCCGTACCTGCACTATTAACCCTTGTCTTATCAGAACCGGATTTCACCGTTTTTTCTGTTTCTTTTTTCGGCATGGCTTTTGGTTCTGATTCCGTTTCCAAGCCAATATTCTTTTCCGTTTCATCATTGGCAGATATTTCACCTGATTCAGATTCCGTTAATGTTTCACTTTCTGTAATACCCTGCGTTTCTTTCTCCGTTTCTGCTGCAAATATCGTGAAATAACCACCTAATGTTGACAGACACAAGGCTACAACAAACAATAGCGAAATAACTCTTTTCCATCCTTTTCTCATTATCGTTCCCTTTCTTTTATAAAACATAGTTTACAGTGCATTAAAAAAAGAACCACTAAGGCGGTTCTCTAGCCCTTACACATATTAATTTTCTAAACATACTTTCCTCCTCTAAAATTAATTCATCTGATTTAACCTTTTATAAAAAGGACAATCCTCACGTCTGCCTAACCGATAATTTGTAACTATATCTAAGTTATCATCACTAAAAATCTGACAATCTTCATCAAGATAAATTTAGTCAGCGATACAGCCCTCACGCAAGCCTGCTGAAGATTCATCAGGTTGCAAATGAATACAACTCTTACATAAGTCACTCTCATAATTTGAATTATATCTCCCACAGGCATTACACTTACAACATATCTCTGTAAAATCATCTATACATCTTTCCATAAATAAATTTCCTTTCTCTAATTTAGGCATAAAGAAAGACTTACAGCTTTTAATCCGTAAGTCTTTCTAACATTTCAATATTTTCTGTTTACTCCCATACGTAAACAGTTTCCCAGTATCCCTCCTCTGGATGTTCCGTTATATCCATATGTGAAAAATCCTTTAAAGTATTAACTTTATACGCATAATCAATCTCATTATCAAGATGCCATTCTTCATGCATTGAAAATGCAGAACTATCCTCTGTTTTATAACCACAAGTGCATTCCCATTCACTTCTAATATTAATATATACAGGCTTATATTCTGTCCATGCTTCTTTCGTCACAATCCATACTCGCTTTTCAATCATCTTTTTTTCATCTTCCGTTGATTGTACGCTATCTAAAACTGTTACTGAACAGGTCATTTTTTTACCATTCTGAATTGCTGTAATCTTTACTATCCCTTGTTTCTTTGCAGTCACTTTACCACCATTTACCATGGCAATGGTTTTATTGCTGCTTCCCCATTTAATATTACCGCTTCCACCCTTGACCTTTAATGTCATATTACTTCCTACTGCAATATTTAGCTTTGACTTACTTAATCCAGGATTAACCACCTTAATGTTACATTTATAAATTTTTCCCTTTAATTTTGCTGTCACGGTTGCTTTGCCAACTTTTACAGCCTTTACATTTACAGATGTTTTTTTCTTACTTGTAAGTTTAGCAACTGCCTTTTTACTCGTTTTCCAATTAACCTTATTTTTCGTTCCTGATATTCTCAATGTATAGCTACTGCCTTTTAACAATGTGATTGATTTTTTATTAATCTTAGGCGCAGCCTGCGCTTCTACCGATGATATTACCGTAAAAAAGAAAAATAGAAGTAACATGACAGCCGTTCTTCTTGTTACCTGATTCATTCTTTCTGCTTTTCTCATAACTTTACAACCACCTTTCTATTTACTATAATATACCATTTTCTTTTTTTTGTACATTACCCTTTTCTTCTGTTTATGTCATTGTACCAGATAAAGGATATTTATCCCAGTTTATTTTTTAAAATAATCTATATAAAAACAAATCGCCACCACTATAACCATCACCATAAAAAGTGTTGGATATGTTATACGTGGGTTTGTATAAATAAGATCAGGAATAACAATACCGACTACTACAGCACATACCATAAAAACGATGCTCAATAATAACGATTTTAAAATATTTTTCATGATAATAGATCCTCCATATTCATTCAGTAACATAATTCAGTTCTTTCATACTATACCTCTTTCCGATTTCTGCTTCATCATAACATTTCAACTGCTATCAACAAATATTCATCTTCAATTCGCCATCCATCCCCATAACAAAGTTCAAAATCTACCAGCCAAAATGGACAATCTGATGCTTCCCCTGACACCATCTATAAAAGAGCCGTTTAATCTTATTTCTTCACCGCATTTATGGCAAACTGTTGGGATTTCAAAAGGATAAATCTTCCCACAACCCATACATCTTAATACCTTTCTCCACTTTAGCATTGCTACCTCCTTCATTAAAGATTAATTTAACAAATTAGCATCTATACCTACGCTTATACATAGTGCTTCATCTATCTTAATCATGATATCTTCATCAACCCGACCAACATAATTTTACAAACGCTTCTTATCAATTGTCCGCAATTGCTCCAACATTACCCTGAAACCACCTATTATAAAACTTTAGACAATATGTAATGATTATTTAACTTTCTCCCATACATAAACTTCCCCATCCATAATACTGGCATTGAATAATTCATGGGTAGAGAATGTATCAATAAGATTTTGAAATTCCAATTCATTCTGTTCAGAAGTTATCTCTCCCATCTCTTTCAATAAATATAACATCCCTCTCAACATCATTTTATAATTATCACACCATTTACAACATTCCTCTAAGTTATCATATGGCTTTTCTGGATCATATTTTTCCCTGCATATTCTTAGATATATTTCAAACAATTTCCTATAATGCTCCATGGAATATCTCCTTTCCAATCCATTCTTATTTAAGTGTGGATTTATAGATAACTCACATTCCATTATTGATAAATATATAGATAAGTTTATAACTTACCCACATATTTACCAACAATTTCATAAACTATGAGTTAACCACAAGATCCACACTTTCTACTATGAGTTTCCATACTTATTTCTTTGTTTGTTAAATTAATGCATCCATATGATTCCTATGCTCCTCGCTTTATTCGCTACATTAATACGAGCACGTATTCTATATCTGTCCCCTGTTGACATCATTCAACCGTTATCTGGGGAGAGATCGTATAGTTCTGGATACACCTATTCAATTGTCAATGTTCAATTTTCGGAATTTTCCTGCAAAAGACCTTTGACAGTTTGAAAAGATATGCTAAAATATAATTGTGTTATTTTGATTAGCTTATGCTTTTCAATCTTTGAGTTTTCCGGTCTGCTAACCGGGAAACTCTTTTTAATCTTTCTGGGGAATCCCAACCCCTAATGGCAGATCGGGTTTGAACCCCACGGCTTTACCGACTGCCTTTCTATCATTATTTATCCCCTAGCAATCCCAATGTGTGCAAACAACTCTTATAACCTAGTACCGTAAATATAGCTGCAAAAGACATTAAACGAGCAAATCCTTCCCTCTCTTTTTCAGCTGAAAAAGTAAGAGCTTCCATTTCTTTCTTAGCCTTATTTAAATCGCTGGTGTATACCAACTTTATTTCGCATTCCTGTGATGTTTCTTTTATATCCATTTTTATTCCCCCATTCATAAAAAATTAGATTCAAATTCTAAAGTAATAATATCGTTTCCTTTATTAAAGAAATAATTGTCTTTAATATCCAAATGGCTACCTTTGCTATTAATCCAATTAATAGGACCATAACAAACCAAATAATTAGCCACATTTTTTTGTCCCTCCTCCTATCCCACTTTCTTTTCAGTTTCATTCTTTTTTATATTTTGATAGGTTAACAAAGTGTTTGCATCACGATTTATTAAGGCAATTCCTTCATTATCCATTTGAATCAACTTTTCAACTAATCCTTTAATCCTTTCTTCTTTTTCTTTTTCTATTCCAAACATCTTATCACCTCTCTTTATGTATTTATGTTCTGTATGTGTTTATTATAATCTACATACAGAACTTTGTCAATGCTTTTTTTGTTTTTTTGTTTACAAACAGAACTGATTAAGTTATAATTAATACAAAAGGGAAAGGAGTATAGCAATGAATAATGCAAACGAAAGAATAAAGTACCTAAGAAATAATTTAAATATTAGCCAAGAACAATTAGGTAAAGCAATTGGTATTTCTAAATCAGGTATATCCGCCATTGAAAATGGTACACGTAATGTTACCGAAAAACATATAAAACTACTCGCTAATGCCTATAATGTCAACGAAGAATGGTTACGCTATGGTACTGGCGAAATATTCGAGCAACTCACGGATCAAGAAAAAGTCATAAAATACACCACTATATTACTTAAAGATACCAAATCTTCAATTGCGGAATCAATTAAAAATCTAATTACTATTTACGAACAATTAGACGATACCAGTAAGGAAGTATTAGAAAAAATTATCGACACATATGTAGAAAAAGCAAAAAAAGTGAAGGATACTAAAAAATCACTTAACTTAAAGAAAATAGAATCTGAACAATTTAACATCCTCAATGCTGCTCATGAACGTACCGACATAATATCTACTCCAGAAGGACAGGCTCATGATGATGCAATTATGGATGATGACAGTGAATGGGAGTGATATTAATTGACATACGAAGAATTACTGATAGAAGCAGATGAACAGAACCTTATTGTAAAAGAAAAACCTTTAGCCGATAATGACGGACGTATTAAAGGCAATCGCATTGCTATACGCAGAAATATATCCGAGATTCAAAAGAAATGCATCCTGTCTGAAGAAATCGGTCACTACCATACTTCTATTGGAGATATACTTGACCAATCACAAATCTTAAACCGCAAACAAGAATTAAAAGCCAGACTATGGGCATATAATAAACAAATCGGACTAACTGGACTAATCAATGCATATGAATATGGATGCAAAAGCCAATACGAAGTCGCAGATTTTCTAAATGTAACGGAAGAATTTTTAGCTGATGCCCTAAAATTCTATAAAACTAAATATGGCACTCATATCAAAATAGATAATTACATCATTTATTTTGAACCTAATATCGGAATACTAAAATCAATTTAGCCAGCACAAAAATCATTTGAATATATAACACAAAATAGCCGCCTTTAGCGGCTATTTCTAAATATTTTTTTATATTTTAAGTAAAATAAAGTGACTAATAATAAGGTTTAGTTATGGATTAGCTTTCTATTATTGCTAGAATCAGGCAGTCATAAACATAATGGGAACCTCAGTTCTGAGCCAGAAGTCTACTTAATATGGCTAATGCAACGTTAATAGATAAGTTGACAAACTGGGATTTACTACAGTTTACACAAAAAACGATGTGTAATTTAACTTTAAGGACTGAACTGAAGAAATAAGGGCAAAGAAATACTCCTCACTACCATTAAAGACGGCGAGGAGTTTTGTGTTCTCTCCGACATACTTTTGTTTTCCGAATCGGATATATTGCTTGTTTCAACCAACTTTTTAATTGAAATCTACGCTTTCGTCAAACATAAGAACGCCATAATCGCTTTCTTCTGCTTCGACACCACAATTGCTACATTGGTACCAGTGTCCCGTGGTCGGCACCATATAGCCTTCATCACATACTGGACATTCTTCAAGGAATTCCTCATCGCCTGGTTCTAATTCATGGAATGCCATTTTTCTTCCTCCTTTGTAAAATAGCAGTAGTAGGGCATGCTTGCAAGTAGCCCATCCTGATTAATAGCTTGAACTCGCACCCAGTTTATAAATGCAAATTCTAATTAATCTCATGATTCACAATATAGCCATAATTACAGAATATACATTATATGAATAATATATATCAATGGCACCACTATTTATATATTCCATTCTTTAATTTCATTTGACAGATGTTCTAAATCCGGATAAATATAACTTTGAGTTATACCACAGACAGATAGTTCATATAGCAATTCCTTTTTTTTCTTATGAGGAATTGTTATGCGTAATAAGATTGAATCATCACAAAGGTCAATGAGTCTTTTTGAAGAGTTATGTACCGTAAATGCTGCATATTGATTATAAACTCTGCTATCCGCCTCAGTTGGATAACAAGCAGCTATTTTTCCTTTAAGATTTTCAAATCGATGATCGAATTTTTTATCATCTGGTGTAATGGCATCAGGATTACTACTCAATTCCCACCGTCTAAATGCAGTAAATATCATTGTTGATATAGTTTTGTGAGCCATATTATATATAAATGAATTTTCATATTCTTTTCCATTAATACAAGATGGCTTTTCCAGTTTTTCTAATGCATTTAATTTTCCTGGAGTTAATATCCACACACAAGCATCCTTTTCATATTCATTTTCGTCGGATATAGCAAAGTATAATGCTACTAAAGGTGAACGTGACCAATCTAAAAGTCGAGTTGGAAGCCCATAATGTTGCATAAGAGTAAGCCAATTTGCATATTCATTGAGTTGTGGTTTTTGTGATTGGAAAACGCTCGCCCTTGCCTGAAAATCATTTGTATAATACCGTTCCTTTCGAAACAGTTCTTCATCCTCACTAGTAAATCCTCTTTGTACCTTTGGTAAAAGCTCCCATGACTTATCAGCATGACCACGATACCATTGAAAAAATTCGCAACCTTTTTCATTCTTTACCCTAAGTCGAATTATCTCTCTAATATAGTCTCCTATGCTTTCTATTCTAGCTTCACTATCATAAAACATTGTTTGTACCTCCACATTTATATTATAGTATGACATGTACGTTATATGGAAAATGGGAAACCGTCTATAATTCGGAGCGCCAAGAGTGCGCATGTATCCACTTGCAAAATCACCTATTTTTCAAACAAGCTTAATATATCTTCTTCTGATGGACGTCCATTATCTGTCAATCCGCGCAATAGTAATGGATACTCTAGTGAATCAGTTTGTTCATTAAAGCATTTAAATATATATTTCGTGAGCTGCAAAATATTAAATTTTCGCTCATATATTACAGAGAAACTTGCAAGCCGGACAT
>Ga0153939_1000116_pt1 | contig 27221 bp, 20 predicted proteins | sample TSNJ023MetaG_FD_104734 | JGI IMG/M metagenome (GOLD analysis project Ga0153939, IMG submission 104734) | Attine ant fungus gardens microbial communities from New Jersey, USA - TSNJ023 MetaG | ecosystem: Host-associated > Fungi > Mycelium > Unclassified | place: USA: New Jersey, Brendan T. Byrne... | reverse complement strand
TTTTAACTATTCTATACTCTTGGGCGAAAAATATGGTATAATAACCACAGCGTGGTTATTATATTTTATTTTTATGCGCGGCCTACGGCATGCACAATTATACCAACGCTGCGCTTATGGTATAATATAAATATTCTATACCTAATGGAAAGGAGGCGATCCGGTATGGAGCTGGGTTTGGTTCAGGAGCAAAAGCAGGTTTTGTCTCCGCGGATGCAAATGTCTCTTAAGATACTGCAAATGAATTCGCTGGATTTAGAACAGCACATCAAGGACACGATTGTCGAAAATCCTCTGATAGAGCTTGAGCAGCCGATTCAGGAGACAGATGAGCGTATGGAGCGCCTACGTAAGCTCGAGTGGCTGGAATATATGGATGACAGCAAATTGTACCGTCCTTCTTATTACTATGACTTAGAGGAGGAAAGGCAGCCGCTGTATGAAAAAAGCTCAACGGATTCTTTGCGGGACAACCTGTTGCAGCAGCTTCCCTCCTATCATCTTTTGGGGAAATATGAGCAGGCGGCACGCTACTGTATTGAAAATTTAGACGAAAACGGGTACTTTTCCATCCCTTGGGAGCAGTTTTTGTCTGAAGCCCCTTTCAGCGAGGAGGTGCTGTCCCGTGCGCTTCATTGTATTCAATCCATGGAGCCCTTTGGAGTGGGCGCCCGTGACCTGCGGGAGTGCTTGCTGATTCAGGCAAAGCATGAATATCCGGACGATCATGAATTGGTTCAGCTCATCGAAAAACATTTGGATTCCCTTGCAAATAATTGCTTGAACGCCATGGCCAAGGCTATGGGAATATCGCTGGACGCAGTCAAGGAAGCCCGCCGCCGCCTGCTGTCCCTCAACCCCAAGCCCGGAAACGGCTTTTCAGCCTATAACGCCACTCCTTATATCTGTCCCGATATTTTCGTCGTACACTTTGAAAACGGCTTTCAAATCATACTCAATGATTATAATCTGCCACAGTTTACGATAAACAATTATTACAAAGAGGTCATTAAGAATACCAGCTCCGAAGCCGCAAAATACATAAACGACAGCCTGAGCAAGGCGGAATGGCTGATAAGCTGCGTAGAACAGCGAAAAAAGACTTTGCTGCGTTGTGCCGACAGCATCCTGAAAAAGCAGATCCGCTTTTTTGAAAGAGGCCCCGGTCATATGGTTCCAATGAGCCTTGCAGATATTGCGCGTGATGTGGATATCCATTCCTCTACTGTCAGCCGGGCAGTATCGGGAAAGTATCTGCAATGCCAGTGGGGCGTGTTCCGGTTGTCGGACTTTTTCAGCCGCTCTATCGGTGATCCCGAAGAGAAACAGTCTCAGGATATGATCTCAACTCAAATTCGGCATCTCATCGACGAGGAGGATAAAGCCGTTCCTCTTTCCGACCGGCAGATTATGGACCACCTGCAAGAGTCGGGATTTTCAGTCGCGCGGCGCACAGTGGCAAAATATCGCGAACAAATGGGAATATTGTCCGCCGGTAAGCGGAAGGAATATTAAGGCAAACACGGTATTATAATAACGGACTGTCGGCACATTGAATTTGTGCAGACAGTCCGTTATTGTAATGAAGCAATATTATTGATCAATACATCCGTTCCAGCAGCTTGTGATCGTCTATCTCAACGGGAGGGTGAAAGTCGGAAAGACTGATCTTATTGTTCATGGTTCGTGGAAAATCCTCCATTTGGATCAGGCAGGCCGGAACCATGTAATAGGGCAGGCGTTCCCTCAAAAACACCTTGATGTCCTTCGGGTTTAGCTTTTCCTCCGACAGGAAATACCCGCAAAGTATATTGGTGCCGTTGGAATCGAGAAACGCCCGGACGACCGCGTCGATTACCTTGGGATATTGCAGGAGCACGGATTCCACCGCGCTGGCCTCTACCCGGTAGCCGCGGATTTTGAGCATGTTATCCTTGCGCGAGACATACTGCAGGTTTCCGTCCTCCAGCTGCCGGACAATATCCTGCGTCTTAAACACGCGCTCGTATCCGGGCTCCGACGTAAAGGGGTTGAGCAGGTATTGCTCCGCCGTCTTCTTCGGATCCAAGTAATATCCCCTGCTAAGCTGCGGCCCCGACAGCCATAGCTCTCCATCCTTTCCGGGCGTTACGGGCTTACCGTCGTCGTCCATGATATAGTATTTTATCCCAGCCTTTACCTTTCCCACGGGATAGGATTTTCTGGCGTCCTGAATGACATAATCCGAAATGAGCGAGCACATTTCACTCGACCCGTATACATGGCGGATCTCATACCGCTGCAGCGACAAATTTCGCATGTTTTCGCTGCCGACAAGCAGCAGCCGCAGCTTTGTCCGGCTCTCCTCCAGCTGTATGAACCGCACCGCCATATGCGGAGGCAAAAAGCTTACGGTGATGCTGTGTGCAATGAAATAATCCATGATCAACCGTATATCGCGCCGCCGGTCCTCTTCTATAATATACATGGCTGCGCCCCGTAGGAGTGCCGGAAACATGTCGCTTACGGAAGCGACAAAGGAAAAGCTTGGGAATATGCATACCGCGTCTTTGTCGGTGATGGCAAATCCCGATACGCTGTCGACCATAGCGATGATATTGCGGTGCTCGATCATAACGCCCTTTGGCTTCATTGTCGAACCGGAGGTAAAAATCATGACGGCCAAAGATCCCGGCGTGGAAAAATCAAGCTTTGCCGGCGCGGGCTCCGACCAGTTGATTTCCCGCATAAAGCTTTCGTCGATCACCAGCGGACATCGGCACCGCTCGAGGATTTCGTCCGCCTGCACCTTTGGAAAAGCCAGATTCAGATAAAAATACGCGGCTCCCGCTTTCCAGATTCCAATCATAGCAATAACCGTATCAATGCTCCTGCCCGTGGCAACGCAGACGATATCCTCCCGCTTTACACCGCACGAAACCAGACGGCACGCCAGAATATCCGAGCGCGCATCCAATTCCCGGTAAGTGAGGCCGCTGCTATTGCAATAGATAGCGGTCTTGTCCGGATAACGCCGCACCACCTCTCGAAAGAGACTGCAGAATGTCTGTTCTATAACCATATGCCCCTCCTTCCCATTCGGTTATTCAACTTCAAAAAGGTAGTGAAGTTGAATTACTATACCACTCAATATAAGTCATTTTATACAGTTCACTAATCCCTTTTCTAACAGATACGCTGTAAATCGGTTTTGAATACTGCTTGTGTTGGATATATCCTTGTCTTCATCGCAAATATTTGTAAAATCCAGATTCGCTATCCTTTGATCTTCCCTAAAATCGCTGCCCGAAAGTACAGGATTTGCATAAACGGGCCAGCTATGCGCGTCCGGCTTGCAATAATCCCTAAATCCGCTTACCTTACCGCTGATTTCTTTTTGAATATCCGCCAACGCGTTGTAATGAAACACTTTATCAGAAGTATTTGCAAGCAGTTGGATAAGCTGCCAGTTCTCCAGGCCCGTTTTGGAGGGAACGACCTTTCTGGCTGTCTGTATTTTACGGTCGGAGCTTATTACGGTTCCGTCAGTCTCCGAAAAAGCGGAAAGAGGAATCACGACATCCGCTTTTTTCGCGGTTTCGGTTAAGTGGGTATCAAAAACCGCAAGCATGGATAATCCGTTTCTGTCAAAATCCTTGATATCCTCGCCGAATACAATAAGCCCTTTTCTGTTTTTATCGGATATACCCTTGCCGTTAATGTCTAAAAGCGCTAGTCCCTGCGAGTTAACGGCGGGCTTCAGTTGGATAATGCCCTCGCGCGGTTTGCCGATATGACCCGACAAGACCGCAAGCATACCGATTAAAGCCGCGGATTTGTTTGAAACCGAGGCCCGGTCAAATAGGATCATTGCCTTTTTCGCCGATGTATATTTTTCTGCCAATATCTTAATTTCTTCCGTGACAGATACGTCTCTTATCGCGTTTTTAAAGGTATCCAGGCCGGCAACATTTTCAGGCTCGCCCTTTGCCTCCCATACCGCTTTTACCAAAGCTTGCAATAATCCGGCAAGGTCGGCGTCTTCCATATTCATTTCAGCTTGTGCCGTTAAAACGCTGTCAGTATCATTAATGGTTACAAGGCCGGCGCCATTTTGAACCGCGTTTCTGACATGTAATCCCGCAACCGGGTGTGACTTCATGATACCGCCGACGGTAATAATCAAATTGGTATAGTCAAGCTCATCCATGGTATTCATGGAAGCGTCGATACCAAACACATCCGAAAGCCCGCCCGTAAATCCATTAAAAGAGCCTGTACGGGGCGTCTTGATTACTTCCTCCGCATATTTTTTGATAAGATATGCTTCCTCTATGGTAAGCCTGTCGGAAATAGAAACATGAACATTCCCGCTGCCGGCATTCGCGCTAATCGCCTGTGTTTTTTTAGTAATTGTCAGAAGCGCTTCGGACAGAGAGACTGCAATCAGCTCACCGTCTTTTCGAACCATTGGGTGTAAAAGGCGGTCTTTTTGCATTTCTCCAAATCCGAATTTCCCGTTGACGCATAGATAGCTCTTTTCATCCTCGGGATAAACAGATCGCAGCATCTGATCGCCGTTGGATGTAATCACGGTTTTACACCCTACGCCACAGAAGCCGCAAACCGTCTTTGTCGCTTTTTCCCGCAGCGGTACATTTTTTACGATAGGTTGAATTTCGGTGAGCGCGCCTGTAGGGCACATGGAAACGCACTGCCCGCAGGAAATACAGCCGGTCTCGCATAACGGTTTATTCAGCTCGGGAATAACCGTGGTGTCAAATCCCCTGTCTAAAAAACCATAAGCGGATATTCCCATCACTTCGTCGCAAACTCTAACGCACAACCCGCAAAGTATGCACTTGTTTTGATTCCTCGTTATAAACGGGTGGTCAAAATCCTTTGGCTTGTTTTTCACTTCGCCCGCCAAGGTCTGTGGCTTTGCGTCATAATCGTTTGCAAGCCTGAGCAAGGAACACTCAAAATAATCCGCGCAGCCACATTCGAGGCATCTGGAGGCTTCCTTCACGGCGGCTTCGGGTGAATACCCCTTTAGTATTTCGTTAAAATTCGTTTTCCTGTATTCAGGAGAAAGGTGAGAGGGATTCAGCCTTGCTTGTTTTTCCTTATCCGCAAATTCTTCGGCCGTCACATCGGTTCTCTCTACAATAATCTTTTGTTTAAAGGGTATGATATTGCCTTCTAAATAACTGTAAATCACCTCGGAGGCTTTTTTGCCCTCGCCAATAGCGGAAATCGCGATGTCCGCACCCTTGTTGGTGGCGTCGCCTATCGCAAAAACACCTTCTAAATTTGTCAGGAATGTAGCTTCATCAGCGCTTATGGTATTCCGGCGCGTCAGCTCAATTTCCTCAAGGCCGATGGGGTCGGCGCCTTGGCCGATGGCCATGATTACAGTATCCAGGCCAATCATTTCTTCTTTGCCTTCAATGGGAACCGGCCTGCGCCTTCCCGAGTCATCCGGTTCGCCAAGCTCCATCAGCTGCAGCCTCATCTCCGAAACCCGGCCGTCTTTTGCGGTTATTTCTATGGGGTTTGTAAGATATTTAAAGATTACGCCTTCTTCTTCCGCTTCTTTGATTTCGATTGCTTCGGCGGGCATCTCCGCCTTTGTGCGGCGGTAAACCAGATATACTTCTTCCGCACCCAAGCGCACAGCGGTTCTGCAAGCGTCCATAGCGGTATTGCCGCCGCCGCAGACAGCTACTTTTTTGCCAATATAAACCGGCTCGTTTAAGGCGGCCTTTCTAAGGAAATCAATTCCGCCGATAACGCCGTTGGCATCTTCTCCGGGAACACGCATTTTGATACTGCTCCAGGCGCCAATTGCCGTAATAACGGCGTCGTTTTCCCCGCGTAAGGAATCGAGTGTGATATCCCGGCCTATTTTTACATTGTTTACCATTTTAGCGCCGGTTTTTTCGATAAATTCCACTTCTTTATCCACAATGCTTTTCGGCAGCCGGTATTCCGGAATACCATACCGCAGCATTCCCCCCATCTTGGGCATCGCGTCATAAATAGTTGCCTCCACGCCTTTCAGGGCAAGGAAATACCCGGCGGTAAGCCCGGCGGGCCCTCCGCCGATGATTGCGACCTTCTTGCCTGTAGGCGCTGCTCTTTCCGGCAGGGAAAGTTCGCCGCCGCTTAAATCGATATCGCCTGCAAACGCTTTTAGCATTGCTATATTGATCGGCTCCTCCACCAACTGCCGGCGGCACGCTTCCTCGCAGGGATGCGGGCAAACGCGCCCAATCGACGCAGGCAGCGGCAGCTGTTCGCGGATCAGCGCCGCGGCCTCCTTAAATTGGCCGTTTGCTATCAGCCCGACATAACCCTGGCAGTCCGTATTCGCGGGGCAGGTCTGAACGCACGGGGGACGGCAATCGCCCTCATGGTCGGACATCAACAATTCAAGGGCGGTTTTCCTCGCCGCTATTACTCTTTGCGTATCCGTTTTAATAATCATTCCGGGGGAAACCATCGTAGAGCATGCCCTTAAAAGCTTTGGCATACCCTCGGCTTCAACTACGCATATGCCGCAGGCGCCGTAGAGCTTGACCCGCTCGTCATAACATAGGGTTGGAATATCCATTCCCGCGCGCTTTGCGGCTGTAACAATTGTATCGCCATGAAAGGCGTTTACCTCACGGCCATTTATATTAATTTTCACAATAACGCCTCCTCTAATTGGCGACAACTGCGCTAAATTTGCACACAGTCCGACATTTATCGCATTTAATGCATTTTTCGGTATCGATGCTGTGCGCGGATTTAAGCTCGCCGATAATTGCGTTTGTGGGGCAGTTTTTCGCGCAGAGAGTACAGCCGATACATTTTTCGGGAGTGATGGAATAGGTAAGCAGCGGCTTGCACTGTTTGGCGGGACATTTTTTATCGTTAATATGCGCTTCGTATTCATGTCGAAAATATTGTATTGTGGTCAGTACCGGGTTCGGCGCCGTTTGTCCTAATCCGCACAGAGAACCTTCTTTAATCTGAACCGCAAGATTATAAAGACGGTCAATATCGCCCTCTCTGCCTTCTCCCGCACAGATGCGCTGGAGTATTTCGAGCATTCTTTTCATACCAATGCGGCAATGGACGCATTTACCGCAACTTTCCTTGCGCGTAAAATCCAAGAAGAAACGGGCCATATCCACCATACAAGTGGTTTCGTCCATTACAACCATACCGCCGGAACCCATAATCGCCCCCGTTTCGGAAAGCTTTTTGTAATCGATTACGGTATCCAAAAGATCCGCCGGAATACACCCGCCGGAAGGCCCGCCCATCTGGACGGCTTTAAATTTCTTATCATCCTTAATACCGCCGCCGATATTAAAAATGACATCCCGAACGGTCATTCCCATTGGTATTTCGACAAGGCCGCCTTTTTTAATCTTTCCGGTTAGCGCGAATACCTTTGTCCCCTTACTGTTTTCCGTTCCCATCCGCGCAAAGGCTTCGCCGCCGTTTTCTATGATCCATGCGACATTCGCAAAGGTTTCCACGTTATTGATATTGGAGGGTTTTTCCCAATAGCCTTTTTGCGCGGGGAACGGCGGTTTGAGCCGTGGCATTCCGCGCTCGCCTTCCAGCGAAGCGATCAGGGCCGTTTCCTCTCCACAGACAAACGCGCCGGCGCCGGCTTTAATCCTAAGCGAAAAATGATAATCGGAACCGAATATGTTTTTGCCCAAGAAGCCTTTTGCCTCCGCTTGCTTGATAGCAAGCTTCAGCCTTTCTATAGCCAAGGGGTATTCCGCGCGCACATATACAACGCCCTCGTCCGATCCAATGGCATAAGCGCCGATCAACATACCTTCTATCAGATTATGCGGGTCCCCCTCTAAAATCGAACGGTCCATAAACGCGCCCGGGTCGCCCTCGTCGGCGTTGCAGATCATGTACTTTTTATTGCCGGGAGACTGTTTCGCGGAATTCCATTTAAACCAAGTCGGAAATCCCGCGCCGCCGCGTCCGGCAAGACCGGAAGTTTTTATAATCGCGATCACATCGTCGGGCGTCATTTCCGTAATACAGCGTTTCGCGGCGTCATATCCGCCTTTTTCTATGTAATTTTCTATTTTTTCCGGGTTAATAATACCGCAGTTGCGCAGCGCGATTCTCTTTTGGCTTTTTAAAATCGTTATATCTTCTTCCGATAATTCCAATGTGTTTTTATTTGCTTTTTCGCTTCCGGGCAGAATATCCGCGATGTGATCGGGACTTACCCCAACATATGTTTTTTTATTGCCGCTATCGTCGATGATGTCAACAATCGGCTCTAAATAACACATGCCGATACATCCGGTAGTTTCCGTCTCCGCGTTGATCCCCGCGGTATTGATGTACTCATAAACCGCGGCTTCTACCTTAGAAGCGCCGGCTGCGATTCCGCAGCTTCCCTTGCCAATAATAATCTTCATGTTTTAACCGCCTTTTTGCTGTTGGCTTTTATCTCGCGGAGAATCTTTTTCGTTAAATCCGGCGTTAATTTGCCATAGGTCTCGCCGCTGATTATCATAACGGGAGACAAAGAGCAACAGCCGAGGCAAGCGACGTTAGACAAGGTAAAAAGCCCATCCTCGGTGGTCTCGCCGTCCTTGATGCCCAGCTCATCGGTAATCGCTTCTTCTATGGCGACCGATCCGTTTACATGGCAGGCGGTCCCTTGGCAGAGCGTGATTAAATTTTTGCCCACCGGAGTTAACCGGAACTGCGTATAAAATGTGGCGACACCCAAGACATTCGCGGGCTTTATGTTCATTTCTTTTGCGATAAACTGGATCAGCTCCATAGAAAGATATCCATATAATTCCTGCGCTTCCTGCATAACGGATATCAGGCTGCCGTCGATATGCTTATAATGCTCTATCGTTGGCAGCAAGTCCTGGAACACCTTGGTATTTTCCGTTTTACTGCATTTGCATTCCACGAAAATCCCCCCCTGTATATATAGTGAATCAACTTTAAAATCGAAAAAAGAAAGAGGAAACGTTGATTTCCATTCGGTAAAGCAACTTCAAAATGATCGTATTTTGAAGTTGCTTTACTATATAGTAAACTAAAAAAACCGGTGAATCAATAGTTTTTCCGGCGGCTCGAAATATCGGCCGCCGGAAAAATAGCCGCTTTTGGCCGGAGCATGGTATTGTATCACACAATACCGAGCTGGGATAGAATGGCCGCAAATATCACTGTGATGATCGGGATAACGACCGAGCAGACGCCCATTGGCCGATAACCGATTTTGTGGGGCAGCTTGGCGATTGTCAGCTCGTTGATGATACTGCCGTTATGCGGCAGAGAATCGAGCCCTCCGCAGGATATGGCGGCGATCCTATGTAAAATCTGGGGATTCATACCCATGTCGAGGAAGCGTTGTGCCAGGGAATCCAGGGCGATTGTCAAGCCCCCTGAGGCCGATCCCGTAATTCCGGCGGCGATATTGACCGAGATGATCAACTGCACGACCGGCGGGCCGGGAACCTTGTCAAGAAGACCGATGACAGACGCAAATCCCGGGGAAGCCGCTACCACCGTGCCGAACGCAATGACCATCGAGGCAACGCAGATGGAATTGATGGCGATGCCCGCACCTGTTTTGGCGGTTTCGAGCTTCTTGGGAATACGCTTCCAAAACAAGATATAGGCAAGCACAATCGCGCACAGGGTAGCAATCACGACATGCTGCTTGAGTAAGTTGAGCGTTACCACCAGTACTATCGAGGGCAAGATGCACATAAGAAGGTTCATTTCCTGAAAGCTGTCGTCATTCTCCACGATTGTTTTGGCGATTTCGGTACCGGTGGGGTAGAAGCCTTCCCCTTTCTTTTCAGCGCGGCGCAGCTCCCATATGATATAGATAACGCCGAGGGTCAAGGCGAATAAAGCGCTGAGGATACCGATGACCGGAGCCGCCGTGGGCGGCGTGCCCAAGGTTGTTGATGCGATGATGTTGGGAACAGAAGGAGTTCCCGGAAGCATAGACATCGCAATACAGCCGGAACCCAGAATCTGACAGCCGTACAGGCCCCACGGTACGTCCATTTCACGGTAGAGCTCCTTGGCAACGGCAATGATAGTGAACATAGCAACGAAAGAGCTGATGCCGCCGTAAGCCAGTATGGTGGCAATCGCTACGATGGAAAGAACTGTGTAAAGCTTGGCGTTTTTCGTCGACCTCTTCGCCAGCCGCGAGAACTTAAGACCCAGCGATTTTGCCGCTCCGCTGTCTCCCATAATCGAACCGAAAATCGACCCTGTGAGGAATACAAGAAAATACCGCGAGGCAAAGCTGCCGAAGCCTGTCATATACGTGCCGGTCAGTCCTTCTACGATATTCTGCCGCGAGAAAACCAGGACGATGAGCGCGGATAAGGGCGCCACAAAAATTGGAGGGATGCCTTTATAAGAGAGCGCAATAAGGCATATTACGCCAATGAGGATACCAATTACACTAATACTGCCTATTGACATAAATGTTAGCTCCTTTATTTTTATTTAAGCATTTTCGCAAAAGAGCTTAAAGGCCATTAACAGTTGCTATACTATGCCGAATTGCGAGAGCGCGGCGAGAATAAACGCAATAACAATCGGTATGAAAAGCGCGCATACCAGATAGGGCCTGTAGGCTTGCTTATGCGTGAGCTTGGCAATATTAAGCTCATTTATGACGCTGCCGTTATGCGGTAAAAATCCAAGACCGCCGCATGAAATGGTTGCTATCCTGTGGAGCACCTGCGGATTGATACTGGTAGCAAGGAATCTTTCGCCCAACATATCAAGCGCAACGGTAAGTCCGCCGGCGGATGAACCGGAAAATGCCGCCATGAGGTTTACCGCGATGATAAGCTGGATAATCGGAGGCCCCGGTATTTTTTCAAGGCTGGCTATAATGAAGTTGAAGCCCTCGGTAGCTGTTATAACCGTACCAAACGCGGTAAACAGTGAAACCAGCACAGAGGCGTTCACCGCAATGCCCGCGCCCTCCACCAGCGCCGCCAGCTTGTTCTTCCATACCCGCCAATACAGAATAAACGCCAATACAATCGCGCATAAGGTCGCTATAATAACGTTTTGCTTGAATACGTTGAGGACAACCAACAACACGATGGACGGAAGCAAGCAAACAACAATATTCAGTTCCTTAAAATCGCCGTCTTCGGTCTTGACGGTTGTTTTGGCAATTTCGCTGCCGGTGGGTAAAAAGCCTTCATTATTTTTCTTGGCTCTGCCAAGCTCCCAGCGGATATAAAACGAGCTCAATACCAGTTGGAGCACCGCCGCAATAATGCCCAGGGTCATTCCCGCCGCGGGAACGGTACCCAATGCGGATGACGCAACAACGTTTGGAACGGACGGGGAACCGGGAAGCATTGTCATTGCCAAGCATCCGGAGCCGATTACCTGGCAGCCGAACAATCTCCACGGCACATCCATTTCCTGAAAGAGCTCTCTTGCGATTGCAAGAACGGTAAACATAATAACAAAATTGCTGATACCGCCATAAGCAAGTATCGTGGAAATCGCGATAATCGCAAAAATTGTAAGTAATTTGCCGTTGGTCTTGGATTTTTTGGCAATGCGCGCGAATTTTAAGCCGATTGATTTTGCGGCCCCGCTGGCCCCCATAATGGAGCCGTATATGGACCCCACAAAAAACACCAGGAAATACCGCTGCATAAAGCTGCCAAATCCGCCCATGTACGTATCGGTCATGCCCTCGAGAACATTTTGCTGGGCAAAAATCAGTACGATGATCGCGCACAACGGCGCTAAAATCATTGGCGGGAATCCTCTGTAAGCGAAAAAGATCATGCATGCGACAGCTACGATAATACCGATTAGACTAATGGTGGCCATTGATATGTCCCCTCTCCTAGCGTATTTGGTGGAAATGTTTCGTCCGAATATAGTGAATCAACTTTAAAATACTATTGTTTTGAAGTTGAATTACAATATCTGCCGGTATTTTTTTTATTTGCGCGCGGTAAAAAGGCTTTGGGCATAATCAATCATTTCGCTGCTGACTTCCTCTACGATAAGCACATCCTCTATTTCCGGGACAAGGCCCATCAGCTTCGGTTTCACTTCAGAATCCAGCGTATCGTATATTGCCGCGCAAGCGTGGCAGGCTCCCCTGAAGCGGACATACACCTTGTTGCCGGTGATTTCTTCCAGCTCGATCCATCCCTTATGCTCAAACAGCTTTGGATTAATATGGTTCTCAATGACGTCAAGCACTTTGCTTTTGAAATCTTCCGGCGGAGTCATTTCCGTTTTTCCCATCGATTTTTCTCCCTTCATATATACTGTATTAAAGCATTTGATACGCAATGGCCGCTCCCATACCTCCGCCGATACACATGCTTACAACTCCGATTTCCCTGTTTCTTCTTTTAAGCTCATTTAAGATTTTGCATGTAAGGAAGGTACCGCTGCCGCCCAGGGGATGCCCTAAAGCGATGGCGCCGCCGTTAACATTGATGATCTCCTCCGGCAGCTTCAGTCCCTCGATACACGCGACGGCTTGTGCCGCAAACGCTTCGTTGAGCTCGATTAAATCCACGTCCTTAATATTCAGTCCCGTGCGCTCAAAGAGTCTTGGAATCGCATACAGCGGCCCGATTCCCATAAGATCGGGTTCTACTCCGATTACGGAAAACCCGATTACTTTTGCTATCGGAGCAAGGCCGTATTCCTTCGCTTTTTCCTTTGTCATCAACATGGTAAAGGCCGCCGCGTCGCTGGTTTGCGATGAATTGCCCGCGGTTACCGTACCGTTTCTTTTAAACACAGGCCTCAGCCCCGACAAAGCCTCCATTGTCTGGCCATAGCGGATTCCCTCGTCCTTGTTAAACACAAAGGTTTCCTGTCCGGTTCCGTCCTCCAGCGCCCTTACCGCCGTGATATCCACAATTTCATTGTCAAAATATCCGTTTTTCTGTGCGGCCTCCGCGAACAAATGGCTTCGCAGCGCGAGCTTATCTTGTTTTTCGCGGCTAATATTAAATTTTTCGGCTACTCGTTCCGCCGTAATGCCCATGGAGAGATAATGTCCGGGATTTGTCCACATTAATTCCGGATTGGGAAAATTCATATTGCCGCCGCCCGGGATCGTGCTCATGCTTTCGACTCCGCCGGCTATTGCGATATCGATATCCCCCGCCAGAATTTCGTTATTCGCGGTGGCGATTGTCTGAACGCCGGACGAGCAAAACCTGTTTACCGTCTGCGCGGAAACCCGGTCGGGAAATCCCGCGAGCCCCGACGCCGTCCTGCCGATGTTCAGCCCCTGCTCCGCCTCGGAAAAAGCGTTGCCCATAACAATATCGTCAATATCGCCGTACCCTACCTGCGGGGTCTTCGCCATCAGCCCTTTTAGCGTCTGCGCCGCCAAATCCTCCGGCCTTGTGCTTTTCAGGCTGCCTTTCGGCGCTTTACCTACTGCCGAGCGCGCGTAGCTTACAATGACAACTTCTCTCATGTTAACCCTCCATTTCTGCCAAGACACAAATTGCCATGAAATCGCTGCGCTGCCTTATTTGGCAGAAATGAGCTTCGCGTAGCGAAGTTGCGGCGAATGCCGCAAGGTGAGCGTGAATTTTCACGCTGTCTCACCTTCTTTCTTTTCACGGGCGATTGCCATAAAAGCCTGCGCCTCCAGATTCAAAAACTGTTTTTCGGAAACAAGGGTTTTTTTCGGCACATTGCCCCCGCTGATGACATTTGCGATTTTAAGCGCGACCGGATATATCGGGGGCGGCATAAATCCTCCTTCATATCCGTTCACAATGGTAATTTCCATCGCGGCCCTTCCGGTTGTACCGCTGACCTCTGCCGACGCCTCTTCCACTTTTTCAAAGCCTTCGCTGTACATGTTCAGCGCTTTTTGCTTGCCTTTTTCAATCATATCCTGATTTTCGCCGACAATAACCGCTGTTTTGGGCAAAAGGCCTCTTGCTTTCGCTTCAAAAATATCCGCTGTTTTTTTGGGGGCGTAAACATTGTTCAAAAGCGCCTTTAAAAACGGAACGATATCGTGGCCCCATACGTTGTTCCCCACCGCATATGTATCGATGATCTGAGCCGTTAGTCCTCCGCCCATGGGGGGACCCGCGCTTAAATCGTAACCGAACCGGGAAACATCGGGGCTGACAAGGACCGCGTGGCTGTTCAGCGCAATTTCGTAGCCGTAGCCAAAGGACTCCCCTGTCATGAGCGTAACAACAGGCTTACTAAAATGCTTGATTGCCGACGTCAGCTCCTGAAACGCCTGTGGAACGGCCGGGTCCCCGGTTAACTCCTGCGCGTTGCCGCGGCAGAGGTTTCCGTCTTTTCCAAATATTACAACTCCATTGCATTGGGCTTCGTTTTGCTTTAACATATCGGCGGCGCCTTTTGCGGCGGCGGCGCTTATTTTCCCGTCTTTGCCGCAAAACACAAGCGCATAGATGGAATCCTTCATATCATATAAGAAAGCTTCCCCTTCCGACGACGCAATTAATGTATATTCCCTATCCAGTTTATCTTTGAGCATACTATTTATCCCCGTTTTCTAATCTTTTTTGTCTGCGCTCATAATTTCGACAAGTCCGCCCCAATTTTCATTGAATATTTCCGCGGGCATAAGCTTTACATCCTTCATAATGGGCCTAAAGTCCATCTGATCAAGAATATCCTTTTGCAGGTCGACACCGGGCGCGATTTCTATCAGTTCAAGGCCTTCGCTGATAAGCTTAAACACCGCCCTTTCGGTGACATAATAAACATTTTTATTGTCGGCTAACGCAAGCTTGCCGTTAAAAGACACCTGCTCGATATCATTTATAAATTTCTTAATATTGCCCTCTTTTAAGATCTTAAGCTTACCGCCGCTGAATTCGACATCAACTCTGCCTACAAATATCGTTGTAAAAGCAATTGTTTTCGAACCCGAGGCGACATCCATAAACCCGCCGACGCCAATTCCTCCGCCGTTTAGCCGGCTCGCGTTTACATTGCCGTCCGGGCCTATCTGTAATATTCCAAGACAGCCGAAATCAAGACATCCTCCGTCGTAATAGTCAAAATTATCGGCCATCTCTATCGTGGCTTCCGGATTCCAGCAGCAGCCAAAATCGTGCTTATTGGCCGGCATCCCGCCAATATTTCCGGCCTCCGTTGTAAGCGTAATCAGATCCAAGCCGCCTTCCTCCGCCGCAACCGAGGAAACCGCCTCCGGAATACCAACGCCAAGGTTGCATACGTCGCCTTTGTGCATAAGCATTGCCGCGCGCCTTGCAATTACCTTTCTTGCGCTTAGGCTTTCCGTTTTAACGCTTTCCAGCGGTACCCTGAGTTCCCCGCTGAAGGAGGGGTTGTAATACGTCTGTGCCGTCTGCCAGTGGTTTTCGGGTTTTGAAATAAATACATAGTCGACCATAATACCCGGCACCGCCACATCCTTGGGCGCAATGCTTCCCGCTTCGACAATATTCTCTACTTGAACAATGACAATACCGCCGCACGCCTTTGCCGCCGAAGCCGCCGAAAGCTGGTTGAGCTTGTATCCCTCGCGGTAGATCGATATATTGCCCTTTGTATCGGCGACACTGCCCCGGATAAGCGTCACATCCACCTTTGGCAGCTTATAGAGAAGCCATTCCTCATCGTGTATATTGAGAAGCTCGACCTGCGGGTCTGTATTGCGGGCCCTTTCGTTCATCGCGGCACCCTCGTAGCGCGGGTCCATCATTGTTCCAAGTCCGATTTTAGTGATGACTCCCGGCTTTTTTGCCGAGATGTAGCGTGCCATTGTCGCCGTAACGCTTTGCGGAAAACAGAATATCTCCGCTTTGTTATCCCCTGTAATATGAAACATATTGTTGCCGCAGCCCAATAAATGCCCGCCGATACCCCTTTTCAGAAGGCCCTCGTGGGCCAGATGGGCAAGCCCGAGCTCACCGCGGTTACCAATGGATGAAGTCCAATATGCCGTCAGGTTTTTTGGATGACCGGTTGCGAAAAAGCTTTTTTCTATTTCCTTTACCGCTTCGTCGGCATATCCGCCCAGTGTGATGCCGGTGATAAAAAGCGTATCCTCATCCGCTATATAATTTTTTATTTCCTCAGACCTGATAACTTTCATTTGCATTCCTCATTATCTGTTTATATAGTTTGGAGGCCTTTTTTCCAAAAACGCTTTCATTCCCTCTTTTTGATCCTCTGTTTCAAAGCACAGGGAGAACAGCGCCTTTTCGTAATCGTTGCCTGTTTTGATATCGTTATTAACCGCAAAATTAACCGCTGCTTTTGCGTATCTAAGCGATGCGGCAGGTTTTTTACACAGCTCCTTCGCCATATTGACAGCCTCGTCCAGCACCTGAGCATCCGGAACGCATTGATTGACAATTCCTATTTCGCAAGCTTCCTTACCCCTTACGGTTTTTCCAAGCATTACCATTTCTTTTGCTTTAGCGGAACCAATAAGCTTTGTCAGCCTTTGCGTCCCGCCGGCGCCGGGCATAATACCCAGCCCAACCTCCGGTAAGGCAAACATCGCTCTTTCACCCGCTATCCGAAAATCACAGGAGAGCGCGATTTCAAAACCGCCGCCAAGGCAGGCCCCGTTGATTGCCGCAATGACAGGAATCGGAAGGGCTTCGAATAAATCGTTTACAAAATGTCCGTCTCGGGCTTTGATTACCGCGCCGAACTGGTCTGCGTTTATCATCTCGGTGATATCGGCGCCCGCGGCAAAGGCTTTACCCTTGCCTGTGATGATAAGTACTCTTGCCGTTTTATCTTCCAGGATGATTTTAACGGATTCGTAAATATCGCGGTTTATATCATCGCACAAGGCGTTCATCGCTTGGGGACGGTTAAGCGAAAGGATGCAAATACCATCCTCAATCGTAAGTATGGTTGTTTCAAAGTGTTTTTCCATAGGCTTTCCTTTCCTGCAAAATGACCGGCGCAAAAGGTTCTTTATCGTTTTTTTAATCATGAAGTAGTATTAATTATATTTATAAAAACCTTCGCCGAATTTTGCGCCCAGCTTGCCCGCCCTTACCATCTGCCTTAATATCGGCTGGGGCGCATATTGTTCGCTGTTGAATTCCTCTTTAAAATATTCCAAAACATCAATGGTAAGCTGCAATCCGCCGAAATCGATCATCTGGATCGGCCCCATCGGGTAGTTCAGCCCCAATTTAATCGCGGTGTCTATATCCTCCGGCGTCGCAACGCCCTCCGCCAGCAGCTTAGCCGCTTCATTAAGATAAGGGACAAGCAGCCGGTTTACGATAAACCCGGGGGAATCTTTTTTCACCTCTACCGCTGTTTTGCCAAGCGAACGGGCAAAGCTGAGGGCTGTCTGCATCGTTTGCTCGTCCGTATTCATTCCTTTAATTACTTCAACCAGCTTCATGACCGGAACCGGGTTAAAAAAATGGATTCCGCAGAATTTCCCGGGGCGCCCGGAATCGCTTGCTATCTGAGTGATGGACAAGGAAGAGGTGTTTGTAGCAAAAATCGTATCCTCGCCGCAGATTTTATTCAGCTCTTGAAAAACTTCTTTTTTCAGGTCCAGCTGCTCCACAACCGCTTCTATAATCAGGTCGGCGCCGCTTAAATCCTGTAGCTTCTCCGTTCCGGTAATTCTCTTTAATATGGCGTCTTTTTCTTCGGCGGTTATTTTGCCTTTTTCCACGGATTTGGCGTAATACGCGTTCATTCTTTTCATAGAGCCGTCAACAAATTCTTTTTTTATGTCTCTTATAATAACGTTGTAACCGGAAGCGGCAGCCACCTGTGCGATACCGGTGCCCATGACTCCCGCGCCGACAACGCCGACTGTTTTAATTTCCATGCCATTCTCCTTATTTAATTCCTGAGAATGGTGTATAGTATGTACACACCATTCTCAGGATAGACAGGGTAATTTTATTTACTGATCATACTTCTTGAATTTTTCCAGCATCTTTCTGGGTGTTACGTATTCGCGTGTAAATACGGGAATATCTTTTTCAATTCCGGCAAGATATTTTGCGATTCCCTTAAGCTCTTCCAGGGGATATCTGGACATCATCGCAACTTCCTCCATAACAGGAGAGCCGCCGCCATGCAGGCCCGCAACGATCATTGCGCCGCCAAATTCAGAAATCATCTGGTCCTCGATCATCCTAAAGCACCTGTGAACATTTTCGGAAGATACATCGGGGTTTCTCATGATATATTTGTTGAGAAGGCCGCCGATTTCGTCTGAATAGTACTCTGTTTCCAATGGAAGCGTGGCAATCAGGCCGCCGGCAAGGTCGGCGAGGATTCTGTTTTCGTTGTATATTTCTTCTCCGGCCAGTTTTCTTCCGGCGTTGGTGAGTATTTCATCCGGAATATATGTGCCCGACGGGGATTTTTGGCCTTTGACCGCACTTGCGACGCCGCATGCGAACACAACCTCCGCAAGACCGATAATGTGGGCAAGCTTGCCCTTTACATGGGACTGCCTTCCAATTCCGTTATACTCCGCAACCAACGCGGCCATACTGGCGAGAACCTCTGAGGTAGCCGGCTTGCAGCCTGTATAGGAGTGCCTGTGGAAATGCGCGAACATCAACGCTAAGAATCCCGCGTAAGGAGTCTGCCTCGGATCGGCCTGCCCGTTCATGAAGATTCTTTCATTGGGAATGAACGCATCGTCGAATATTGTCAGTGATTCCATATCTCCGACATGAGCGATGGGCGCGTCGATATGGTTGCGCTTATGGCGCACGCCCGGAAGCGCCGCGAGCTTAACGCCGTCCCAATCCGCGGGAATCGCGAAGGAAACCGCGTAATCCTTGTCGTTGGGCCCCATAAAACGTGTCGGGGTAACAATAATCTCATCGCAATAGGGCGCTGCCGAGTTACAGGATTTTGCACCCCTGACAATAATTCCATCCGGCCTTGTTTCTACAATTCTCAGGTACATATCCGGGTCTGCCTGTTCGGACGGGCGCTTCATCCTGTCGCCCTTAACGTCCGTCTGCGCGCAGTTTGGAATAATATCGTTTTCCTGTACCCATTCAAGATATTTTAAGAAATTTTTATTGTAGCTTGTTCCAAGCGCCTCGTCCATCTCATATGTAACCACCGACAGGGCATTAAGGGCGTCCTGTCCCATACATCTCTGGATACATCCGCCTACGCGGTGAGAAAGCAGCTTGACCATCATTTGTTTTTTTAGCAGGTCGTCTTCTGTCTGTGAAATATGTGTGAATCTGTTGATGGGCTTGCCTGTAATATGCGATGTTGCGACGCAGTATTCCTTGTACCTGTCGTCATGCGCGCAGTCATATGTCTGGCGCATAACATACATTCCCGGCTCAACCATCGGGTCTGAGCGGTCAACCACCTTTCCTCCTACATAAATATTGGCTTTCATTTTCATCAGCCTCTTACGGTATTGCTCATAAGTTCCCACTGGCATATTGCTTTTCCTCCCTTTAATAATTTCAGAATGAAGCAAATTCCTTCGCTTTATTAAATGAGCAAACAGCATGCCAACAGTTGTCTGCCTATGAAAATATATTAAAAAAACCACCTGTTTTAATCCATTTTTCATATATTACTCCGGTGCCGGACAGCCGCAATATCACTGTCGTCAACTTAATACTTTGGAGTGGAAAGTGGGTTGTCGACATTTGCCGCAATATATAAGCATGCGCCAGCGGCATGAAATGTCGCTGGCGCATGCTTATATATTGTACCGCAAGTATATTTTATATTTATATACAAAAGTTCAAGGGGGCAGCCGGTATACTATTGTATAATTAGTATGCACTCATCCACGCTTAATGTTTCTATTATATACAAGATTATTCCAAGCCATACCTGCTTAACTTTTCATAAAATGCTCTTCTGGATATGCCAAGCTCTCTTATCGCCTTGCTTTTATTGTTTTTATTTCTGGTTAACGCTTCCTTTATCATTTCCTTTTCCAAAAATGTTATATTTTCTTTGAGATTGAAGGTATCCAGTTTTTTTGCTTCCAAGCTGTACCCGTTTGGTATGATATATTTCGGAAAATCCTTTACTTCGATTGTCGTGCTTGTCCTTATAATATTTGCATGTTCAAGTACATTTTGAAGCTCGCGTATATTCCCCGGCCAATCATATTTTTGCAGCATCTTTACCGTATCCGCGGATAATGTGACGGAATCGCCGGTATCCTTGTTCTGCTTTTCAAGCAGCGCTTGGGCAAGCACGATGATGTCGTTTCTGCGTTCCCTGAGCGGCGGAATATTAAGCGGTATCACATTGAGCCTGTAATACAGGTCGCTTCTGAACTCTTCCTTCTCAATCATGCTTTCGAGATCTTTATTTGTCGCAGCCATAACCCGGACGTCTAAAGGAATCGTTTTTGTGCCGCCTACGCGCTCAACCTCCTTTTCCTGCAAGACCCGAAGAATTTTAGCCTGCATATTAAATGTCATGTCTCCGATTTCATCCAGAAATATCGTTCCACCCTGCGCAAGCTCAAACTTGCCTAACTTTCCCCCGCGCTTGGCTCCCGTAAAAGCCCCTTCCTCGTATCCAAACAGCTCGCTTTCGAGAAGCTGCTCGGGTATTGACGCGCAATTCACTTTGATAAAGGGCATTTTACGCCTGTCGCTTTCCTTGTACATGGCCTTGGCAAGCACCTCCTTGCCTACCCCGCTCTCTCCGCGGATCAGCACGGTTACATTTGTTTTTGCAACCTTGGAAGCGATCAGGAGCAAATCCTCTATCTTTTTTTCGTGGTATACATATTCGGAGAATGATTGGGACACATGCTCTTTTTCCAGCTCCTTTTGGTAATAACGCGTAACCTGCTGCGTCCTGTACAGCTCATTTTTCAGCTTTTCAATTTCCGTTATATTGTTAAAAATCGAAACCGCGCCAATAACATCGTTTTGATTGTAAAGCGGGAAGCTAAGCCCTACCGCGTGGATATCTAATCTTTTTAAATAATCGACAATATTATGCGAGGGCCTTCCCGTATCAATTACCTGAACGGCCACGGCGTCGGGCTCCAGAGTGCGGAGTTTTTTGCCGATGGCCTTATGTTCGGGAATACCGAGTATCTCCTCATAGGCTTTGTTCACATATACAATCGTGGTGTCGGCGTCGTTTATCATAACGGCATCCGAAATGTTATCCAAGATATCAAAAAGGAAATCTTTATTCCATTCGGTAATGGTTTTTGTCGTTATTGCTTTGCGCTTACCCACGTTTGCTCCCCCCGTCATGTATAGTAATTCAACTTAAAGTTAATTCACTATATATACTTTATATACATAATACCACATATTCCCGTTTACAACAAGTATATTATTCTTATTGCAATCCGAATAGGATATAGAGCGATAAAACCGGAGACGTCCCTGTTTTGGGACGCCTCCGGTTCAGCGGCAACTGTTGGAATACGGCTTATTCGGGATCGTCAAGCGTGCGGATTGTTTTGAGCATTTTAACAATCCTCCGCGATCTCTTATGCATAAACTCTTGAATATCGATATCCTTGTAATCGTAGCACCCTTTCTGGGTTTTGATTCCAAGACGGCCTTGCTCGATCAGGGACTTTCCAAACTGGTCTTCTCCGGTGTCGTTGCAAAGGGTCTTATAAACATCCTTCGATACCGTATTTGTCAGGTCCCAGCCGACTACGTCATGAAGGGACATCGGCCCTTCAAAGGAATATCTGGTCCCGCTTGTATAGCGGATTGCACGTTCAATATCCTCGGCGGTCGTCCAGCCCTGCATAATCATATATCCTATTTCTCTGGACAAAGCGTTATCAAGGCGGTTGACAATAAAGCCGGGAATATATGTATTGATTACAGCCGGTTCTTTTCCCACGGAAATAAGCAGGTTTTTCACTTTTTGCACAATCTCGGGAGAGGTTTTTTCTCCGGCTACAATTTCCACCAGCGGCATGATGTACGGGGGATTAAAAAAGTGTGCGATTAGGAGGCGTTCGGGATTGTCAACCTTTACGATCTCAAAAATATTGGATGCCGAGGTATTGCTGCAAAAAATACAATCCGGCGAGCACAATCTGTTGAGCTTGTCGAAAATATCCCGCTTAATATCGGGGTTCTCAAAGACTCCCTCAAGAACCAAATTAACGTTGGGAGCTATTTTTTGAAGATCTTCCTCATAAAAAACAAATTTTTCGACGTTTTTAATCTCCTCGTCCGTTACCAGCCCCTGCGCGGCAAAATTCTTCATATCCGATTGAATGATATTTTTTGCGTTTTTCAGCTGCTCCGGAAACGCGTCGTAAAGGGTAATTTTTATTCCCTTTACCGCAAAAACCTCGGCAATCCCGCGGCCCATAACGCCCGCGCCAACCATCAAAATATTCCAGTCGCCCATAAAAACGCCCATTCCTTTCACTTTGTTTTAGGCACAAAAACGACCATGAAAAGGGATGGGCGTTTTTGTGCATCATTTTCGGTTGCCGCGTAAGCGGCGAGAAAATGGCACATCTTGGAATAGCGTGATCTTTCACGCTATTCCCCTCCTTCTATCGTTTTATTATTCGTATTATTGATTCATCAGTATGCGGCCAACGGTACCGCCCGTCAATTCCAGTACGGTCCCGCTCATATAAGAGGACATATCCGTTGCCAAAAATTCAACCGCGTTTGCACATTCTTCGGGGGTGCCAAACCTACCCATGGCAATATTCCTTGTGAATTTTTCCTCGCCGACAGCTTTGTAGCCAGCCATAAGCCTTGCGGTGGATATAAAGCCGGGGGCAAGCACATTACAGGTAATATTGTACGGCCCGAGTTCCTGCGCAAGCAATTTTGTATAATGGATAATGGCCGCCTTGGAGGATGCATAGTGCGTGTAGCTGCCGTCACTGTTGGCCGCCAGTCCGCCGACTGAAGCGATGTTAACAATTTTTCCGTAATTGTTCTTTTTCATCATGGGGGCCACGGCGTTGCAGGAATAAACCGTTCCAAAATAATTTCTTTCCGTTACGGCGTGAAACTGCTCCCAATTAAGCTGGGAGGCCTTATTTCCATCCATCGGCCCCATACCGCCGCCGGCGTTGCATACGAGGATGGAAACATCCCCAAGCTCTTTGGAGATTTTCTCAAAAGCCGCGAAAACCTGTTCGCGATTACCGATATCGGCGACAGCGCCAACCGATTTTACGCCCAGAGCGGCGATTTCGTCCATAACGGTTTCCGCCGTCAGCAAATCCTTCTCCGCCTCAAATTCTTCGAAGGATTTTAAATTTACGTCCACCACGCCCACATTCGCCCCCAGAGAAGCCAGCTTGAGCGCGTAGCCTCTTCCAAGTCCTCTTGCCGCGCCTGTAACAATCGCGTTTTTACCGGAAAGTATACCCATGTGAAATTCCCCTTTCTTAATTATTCCATATTGACCGTGCCCGAATAACAGCTGCTTGTTTAGTCGATAACACCCTTGTTCTTAAAGGCTTCTATTTCCTCGGCGCTGTAATCCAGCAGCTCCGAAAGAATTTTTTCGGTGTCTTGGCCGAGCGACGGCGCGCCGCGCCATACCTCTCCGGGCGTTTCGGACATTTTGGGTACAAAGCCAAAGGCTTCTATTTCCTTGTCCAGCGTCTGATCCGTGTATTTTATCCAGTCGTTTCTCTTGCGCCAATGCGATTGTTCCGTAACGTCTCCGGCGTCTCTTACTACGGCTGCCCCGATCTTATTTTCCATGCAGATTTCCAGCGCTTCATCGGCGGTATGCTCCATGAAGAATTTTTGGAACATCCCATCAAGCTCTTTTCCAAGGGGGCTTGCCACGGCCTCGGCGCTGCCGCCGGCTTCCTCGTAGCTGTATTTTTCGGTATCGATGCCAAAGCCCTTCAGAACCTTATTATACGCGGATTTACCGTAAGAGCCCAGGTTTACGTATTTGCCGTCCTTCGTCGGGAATATGCCGCCCGGCTGATAGGTTAATTGCTTGATACCCTGTCTCTTTTTCAGCAGCTTCTTTTCTGTCCACAAGGTGAAGTTGTCGTCCATTACCCTCATCCAGCCCTCTGTAAGGCTGACGTCGATGCTCTGCCCCTTCCCGGTTTTCTGTGCGTGCAAATACGCCATTAAAACGCCGTTTACCGAGAATATGCCGTTTAAATAATCCCCGACATACTGCTGCGCGTAATACGGCTCCCTGTCGGGCCAGCCCTGTAACAGTCCCCACCCGGATTCGGCCTGCCCAAGCGGGTCGTATCCCGGCCTGTTTATGTGCTTTTCTTCCCCGCCGAAGCCGGAGGTACCATACCCGCTGATATGGCAGATGACAAGCTTGGGATTCACCTCGAGCAGCATTTCATCGCTAATGCCGAGCTTATTGATCCAAACCATATTTTCTATCCACACATCGGAGTTTTTAATAAGGGATAAAAAGATTTCCTTGGATTCCGGGATATTTAAATTGGTTTCCAGCGAAAAGCTAAGCTTATTGCGCGCGTTTTGCATCCAAGAGCCGCTGATCGATTTGTCCCCATGCGTAATTTGCGGCCTTTGGTGCCTTGCGGGGTCTCCGCCTACGGCAGGCCGTTCAAGGGCGATTACCTCCGCCCCGAAATCGCTCATCATGGTTGCGGCAAAGGGCGCCGCCACAACAGTGCCGTTCAGCAGCACCCTTATTCCGGAAAGCGGTCCAAAGCTAGGAATCAGGCAAGGCGCGGGTTTGCGCTCAATTTTTTCCCACCGGTTCATTGATTTGTTTCCTCCTCTGACATATTGTTAATAACTCTTTATAAATTTCACATCAGCTGCAGGTCGTACCCATATCGGCTACAATATAGCTGCCTGTCATGATTCCGGAGAAGTCGGACGCCAGGAACAATACAATTGCCGCGACCTCTTCAACTGTCCCCCATCTTTTGAGAGGAATTTTTCGGAACATTCTTTCCTGATATTTAGGATTATCCAAAGCCTCCGCGTTAAGAGCGGTCTTTACATATCCGGGGCAGATAGAGTTGACGGTGATATTGTATTTGCCGAACTCAATCGCCATACCCTTGGTCAGGTTCAGCACGGCGGCCTTGGAAGCGCCGTAGGTCGAAATATTCTTTGTGCCGACAAGCCCCCCGATAGAGGCCATGTTAATGATCCGGCCCCCGTTGCCCTGCTTGATCATTTCCTTCGCGGCGGCGGCGGAGCCAAAAAACACGCTGCGCAAATTCGAATCCAGCACGGTGTTGTATTCATCCTCCGTCATTTCGAGCATGGGCTTTGTAATCGCGACGCCCGCGTTGTTGAGCATGATATCAAGGTGTCCGAATTTTTCGACAGTCTTTGCAACCAGATTGTCTATTTCCTCTTTGACCTGCACATCGGTCTTGATGCCGATTGCTTCGCCACCCATTTCGATGACTTCCTTTGCCACATTATCGCAATCCTCCTGATGCCTGCTTGTAATAACGACCTTTGCGCCGTAATAGGCAAGCGCCATAACGATCCCGTAACCGAGTCCCTTGGTTCCGCCCGTTACTATCGCGACCTTCCCGTTCAGGTCATAAGTGGGCATTGCAAACGGCAGCTTCACATTATCCTTCATTTCTGCTCCTCCTGCTAACAAATTTTTTTATACTCGGACTGTCGGCTGGTTATAAGCCCGGCAGTCTTTGTCGCTTGGTAATATAAACAAGCAAAATTAATGCCAGCATATTCCTTTTCAGCGCAACCGCTTTACCGGTTACTATTATCTACTAAATATTCAACACCATCATTCTTTTTGTTTAATATGTATACATATTTAAAGTTGATTTTTACAGCTTTCATTTTATATTTTATGGATATAGTGAATCAACTTTAAATATGAAAAAAAGAAAGAGGAAAAGTTGATTCCCAGCCGGTAAACCAACTTCAAAATGCGATCATTTTGAAGTTGGTTTACTATATCATCAGGGAGTAAATCGTCTGGCATACCATTTGCTGTCACTTATTTATTAAGGGAATCATTTAAATTTACAGGGAGGCGTTTTCTTGAAAACGAAAATAACCGAAATGCTGGGTATTCAGTATCCTATTTTATGCGGCGGATTATTTGGACTGTCGGAATCCGGGCTTGTCTCATCGGTGTGTAATGCGGGAGGCCTTGCTTTTTTGTCTTCCAACCATCTTGGCAGCAAGGAAGCGCTGCGCGAACAAATAAAACAGACAAAAAAACTGACCGTTCGGCCTTTTGGCGTAAATATAAGCCTTTTAGCGGAATCAAAGGCCAACCGCACATATGACTATATCGATGCGATTATCGACGAAAATATTCCTGTTGTGGAAACCGCCGGGAATAATCCCACCGAATTTATAAAATTGCTTAAAAGCAAAAAAATACGTGTGATCCACAAGGCGATTACGGCAAAACACGCGGTAAAGGCGGAAGAAGCGGGAGCCGACGCGGTAATCCTTGTCGGGTATTCCGCGGGAGGTCATCCCGGCATGGAGGAGGTTGGGCTTTTTGTAAGCCTGTCCGAAACCGTGCGCGCGGTTAAAATACCGGTGATCGCGGCGGGCGGAATTTATACCGGCGCGGGAATGGCAAGCGCTTTTATGATGGGGGCGGAAGCGGTATTGATGGGCACCGCGTTTATGGCGGCTAAGGAATCGTTCCTGCACGACAATATCAAGGAAAGAATCATCCAATCAAGGTCAACCGACACAATTGTTTTATTCAAATCGGTAAGGAACGCTTTCCGGTGCCTTAAAAACAACGAAGCGGAAAGGATCCTGGCGCTCGAACGGAATAATACGCCAAAGGATGAGCTTTTTGCCCATCAGAAAGCGTATGACGCAAAAAAAGCGTACCTTTCGGGCGACGCCGACAACCATCTGATTCCCGTAGGACAGGCTATTGGGCTAATCGACAAGGTGCTGTCCTGTGAAGAGCTGATTTTAAATATGATGGGCGGCTATGAAAAAAGTATTAAGCGATTGGAACGCATGGAAGGCGGATACTCCGGCAATACGGCTTCTATGTAAAAAGTATACATGTACCCGCTGTCTTTGTATATATAGAATATACCGGCCGGAAAACGGCCAGGCGCAAACAAGCGCTTTTGCTAATATTTTTTTCTTATACTGCTTCACGGTTGAAAAAGCGAATAGATTTGCGAGGATGTTTTTTGTCGAACAAGGCCGACGACGCAGGCGGGCTGGCGCCCGTCAAGGAGGAGAACGCAGATCGGCGGAAAACAGACCGCAAAGATATCG
>Ga0153939_1000114_pt1 | contig 27358 bp, 24 predicted proteins | sample TSNJ023MetaG_FD_104734 | JGI IMG/M metagenome (GOLD analysis project Ga0153939, IMG submission 104734) | Attine ant fungus gardens microbial communities from New Jersey, USA - TSNJ023 MetaG | ecosystem: Host-associated > Fungi > Mycelium > Unclassified | place: USA: New Jersey, Brendan T. Byrne... | reverse complement strand
GGCGGCGTGACCGTAAAGGAAGCGGGCGGTTATTTTGTGTTCATTGCCGAAAAGCGCAGCGCGTTCTATGCGAAAAGGCCTTCCCGGTGATGTTTTTTGATTTGTTATGAGCAGTATTTTATGACCGTTCCGTTCACTCGGGAAAACCCCTTACGTGGTTTTTGCTCCCTTTCCCGCGTTCTTACGGGCCATATGGCCGTGGGACGCTGTCCCACAGCCGCCGCCTTTGATGACTGCGTCCCCAAAAATGCGAGTCCAAGACGAAGCATGAGGCTTTGACGAAGGGATACCTCCATAAGCGGTGAAAAGGCGGGCGAAACTTTTTATTTCTTTTGGCTTAAAAATCCAGCAGGTGAACCGTATGGCGCAAGGCTGCGCACACGGTTCACCTGCTTTATTATACGGCGAAGCCGCCTTTATAGCGCTGTTTCATCCAAAACGCCGCTCACTGCTCCAAAAAGGCCTTGATGCCCTTATAGGTCATGTATACGTCCAGCTTGGAAACCACTTCCCACGGGGCATGCATTGAAAGCACCGGCACACCAACGTCGATGACGTCGGCATCAAGCGCGGCCACTTCCAGCGCAACGGTTCCGCCGCCGCCCTGGTCCACCTTGCCAAGCTCCCCGATCTGCCAGAGTATCTTGTTCTTGTCAAACAAACGGCGCACCTCGCCGAGGAATTCGGCTGACGCGTCGTTGCAGCCGCCCTTGCCTCTGGAACCCGTGTACTTGGCTATGCCGATGCCGCGGTTCAAATAGCAGGAGTTGCCCGCTTCAAAAGCGGAGGCATAGTTCGGGTCATAGGCTGCGGTGACGTCCGCCGACAGGCATTTGGATTTCGAAAGCACATGGCGCGGCTCCAGCCCGTCATTTTTGGCAAGATCCGCAATGAAGTAGCGCAGATAGCCGGAGGCAAGGCCGGTATTGCCCACGCTGCCGATCTCCTCCTTGTCGGTGAGCACCGTGATGGCCGTATGCTCAGGATTTTTGCATTTGAGTATGGCCTCCAGCGACGGATAGGCGCAAACACGGTCATCGTGGCCGTACGCGCCGATCATGCTGTGGTCAAAGCCCACGTCGTTTGCCTTGAAGGCCGGAACAAATTCGATTTCAGCCGAAATCAGGTCGTCCTCAACAATGCCGTATTTGTCATTGAGAAGCTTCAAAATGTTCAGCTTATACAGCTTTTCGCCCTTTTCGCGGTTCAGCGGCCGGGAGCCCGCCAGGATATTCAGATCTTCTCCGCTAAAGGCCTCGCCCAGCTTTTTTACCGCCTGGTCCTTGCCGAGATGGGGCAGGATGTCGGTGATGCAAAACTGCGGCTCGCCGGACTCTTCGCCGATGCATACGGTGACTTCACTGCCGTCGCCGCGCAAGATTTTACCGTGCATGCTAAGCGGGATCGTTGTCCACTGGTATTTCTTGATGCCGCCGTAGTAATGGGTTTTCAGCATTGCAAGCTCATCGGACTCATAAAGCGGGATGGGCTTGAGGTCGACGCGCGGGCTGTCGATATGGGCGGCGGCGATGCGCACGCCGTCCCTTGTGCCCTTTTTGCCGATGACGGCAAGGCAGATGGATTTGCCGCGGTTGTCGTAATAGACCTTGTCTCCGGGGTTATACTTTTTCTCCGGGTCGAATACGGTGAAGCCCGCGTCCTCGGCGGCTTTCACGGAAAAGGTCACGCATTCCCGCTCGGTTTTGCCCTTGTCGAGGAAAACCTTGTAGCCCTCACAGAATTTGTCGGCTTTTTTGATGTCCGCGTCGGAAGTGAGGAGAAAGCCGTTGCTGTTATCCCTTGTCAGTTCCTTTGCAAGCTGTTCGTTGGTCGTTTCTTTTTTTGCCATTTTCATAACTCCTTCTGCGTTTTATTGATATTGAATAGTACACTGAAGCATTGCCTTTATTGGATAACAGTATCCGTGCTGTACAGAGACTGATACATACTGTAATTTTCCTGTACGCGTTTCGTGTATTCCCGTGTCTCCGGGAAGGGGATGGTGTGCAGCGTCATGCCGTCGGACGAGTATTGCTCGTTCTGCAGCCAGGAGGATACATTGCCCATGCCGGCGTTATAGGCGCTCAGCGCCGTTTCCAGGTTGCCGTAATGGTCCAGCAGCAGCCGCAGCAGGGCGCAGCCTGCGTCAATGTTGTCCTGTGGATCGTATATGTCCGTGTTTTCCTCTGTGATGCCCTGCTTTTCATTGATCCATTTGAAGGTTTCCGGCGTCAGCTGCATCAGGCCCACCGCGCCGGCATGAGAAACGGCGTCTTTGTCAAACTTGCTTTCCGCCTTTATGAGTGCGTACACGAGATTTTCGTCCAGAGAGAAATTTGCCGCCCCGTTCTGGACAAGCTCTTCGTAGGACCGGGGATACATCTGCCGCAATACGGCGTCGATGATATTCCTGCCTGCGAAAACGACAATCAGGGCCAGCAGTAAAATGATGATGGTAAATGAAAAACAACCTTTTTTCATGCTATGCTCCCGCCTTAATTTCATACATCCCCCATCAAATCCCCCGTTTTCCATGCCGGCGGCAATTCCGCCGGTTCAATATCATTTATGTTCCACCGGCGCTGCCGGTTTTTTCCATCAGCCCCCTGACAATGGGCAGCAGCCTTTTTTTCAGGTCATACCCTCCCTCGCCGCCTATCACATGGTCGGCGCGGCTGACAAAAAAGCTGTCGTCATGCTGCGCCCGCAGCCGTTTTTCCGCTTCCTGCGGTGTGATCCCGTCCCGGGAGAGGATGCGCTGCAGCCTCGTTTCCCTCCCCGCGGTCACGGCGACAATGCGCGAGCAGTACCGGTCAAAGCCCGATTCGAACAAGGTCGGCGCATCGATGACGATGAGCCTTTTGCCGCGCAGCTTTTCAGCATTTATTTTTTCCAGCAGCCGGCGCAGTATGCGCGGAAAGGTGATATCGCCCAGCTTTTGGCGGCTCTCTTTCGTGGGGAGCGCAACGCTTGCCAGTTTTTTTCGGTTCAGCACACCATTTTCGAGAATTTCATTGCCAAAGGCTTCCGCAAGCTCCTTCAGGCATTCCTCGTCGTATACATCCGGCTCCCGTGTCACCTTGTCGCAGTCGATGACGGCGCAGCCCAGTTCCTCAAGCGTCTTCGACACCGTGGTCTTTCCCGCTCCGCTGCCGCCGGTAAGTCCGATGATATGATGGCCCTTCGGATTTACGGTTTGAAAGCCCGCGCTGCGGATCAGTCGGTTGTACACCGCAAGGCCGATGCCGTTTTTAGACGGGATGTGGGCCAGCACCCTTTCCGCGCCGGCCTGATCCAGCTGCAGCAAAGCGGAAAACAGGCTCTGGGCCTGCCGTTTTCCGTCGTAGCGCGTGCCGTAGCTCAGCGCTTTCACCGTGAGAAACGGCAGGTCTTCGTCAAAGCACAGGGCGTGGCAGTCCCCCACGGCATTTACATATTCCTGATATTCGTCGGGGGAGGCGTCCACAACGGTCACGCCGGCCCGCGGGGAATAGTGGGTGTATTTCATGCCGGGAGACTGGGGCAGGAAATCCTCCTTCGGCTTTTCAGAAACCGCCTCGGATAGGGCCACAAAACCGACGACGGCTTCCAGCTGCGCCTTTGTGACGCCGCCGGGCCGCAGGATTGTCGGCACGTCCCCTGTAAGGGAAAGCACGGTGGATTCCACGCCCACGGAGCATTTTCCGCCGTCCATGATGGCATCCACCTTGCCCATGAGGTCCTGCCGGACATGATGAAACTCCGTGGGGCTGGGCCTGCCGGAAATATTGGCTGACGGCGCCGCAAGCGGACGGCCCGCCGCACGGATGACGGCCCTTGCCGTTTCGTTTGCCGGCAGCCGCACCGCGACGGTGTCAAGGCCGCCGCTGACGATGTCCGGAACGATATCGCTCTTCTGTAAAATCAGTGTGAGCGGGCCGGGCCAGAAGGCTTCGATGAGCCGCACGGCCGTTTCCGGTATTTCCGTTACGAAGGAACTGAGTTCCTCTCCGGAAGCGATGTGCACAATCAGCGGGTTATCCGCCGGGCGGCCCTTTGTCTCAAAAATCCTCCGCACGGCGCCGGGATTCAGCGCGTCGGCTGCAAGGCCGTACACGGTCTCGGTGGGGATGGCCACAAGGCCCCCCTCCTGTAAAATAACGCCCGCCGTGCGGATATCCTCCGGTTTGGCGGCATTCAGCAGTTTTGTCATATCCCTGTGCCTCACTGGTCCGCAAGCTTAGCGGCGCGGTCGGCGGCGGTGAGGGCATCCACCACCTCGCTGAGGCCGCCGTTTAAAATATCCTCCAGCTTATAAAGCGTAAGGCCGATGCGGTGGTCGGTCACCCGGTTTTGCGGGTAGTTGTATGTGCGGACACGCTCCGACCGGTCGCCGGTGCCCACCTGGCTTTTCCGCGCCTCAGCCACCTGCGCGCTGGCTTTGGCAATTTCCTGATCCAGCAGTCTGGCGCGCAGCACCTTCATGGCCTTGTCCTTGTTCTTCAGCTGGCTGCGCTCGTCCTGGCATTCCACCACCATGCCGGTGGGCAGGTGGGTGACGCGGATGGCTGAGCTGGTCTTGTTGATGTGCTGGCCGCCCGCGCCGCTGGAGCGGAATGTGTCTATATGCAGGTCCTTTGGGTTTATTTCCACATCCACCTCATCGGCCTCGGGCAGCACGGCCACCGTTGCGGTGGAGGTGTGCACGCGGCCCTGGGTTTCCGTTTCCGGCACGCGCTGCACGCGGTGCACGCCGCTCTCAAATTTCAGTTTGGAATAAGCGCCGTCGCCCTCGATCATAAAGCTGGTTTCCTTGATGCCGCCCAGCTCCGTTTCATTGATGTTGGTGGTTTCCACGCGCCAGCCGTTTTTTTCCGCGTACATGCTGTACATACGAAACAGCACGGCGGAAAACAGAGCGGCTTCTTCGCCGCCGGCTCCGCCGCGTATTTCCACAATGACATTTTTGTCGTCGTTGGGGTCCTTCGGGAGCAGCAGCAGCTTGATTTTCTCTTCCAGGGTTTCCCGGCGCCGCTGCGCATCGCTCAGCTCCGCCTGGGCCAGCTCGCGCAGCTCTTTGTCGGAGCTGTCTGCGAGAATCTGCCTTGCCTCGTCGATGGTCACAAGCAGCCCCTTGTACTCCCGGTATGCTTCTACAATGGGGGTGATTTCCTTATGCTCGCGCATGAGCTTCGTATATAGCTCCCGGTCACCCGCGCAAGCCGGGTCATACAGCTTTAAATTCAGCTCTTCATAGCGGTTTTCAAACACGGTTAAATTTTCAAACATAACATACTCTCTTTCATGATAAATTTTATTTTTACAATGAAAGAGCGCTACAATTTCTCATCCTTTTCTTCGCGCAGAATTTTCTTAATCCGTTTTTCGCATTTCAGCCGGGGCAGCATGATTTCCCGCCCGCAGCCCCGGCACTTGATTTTAAAATCCATGCCTACCCGCAAAACCGTAAATGCATCGCTTCCGCAGGGGTGAGCTTTTTTCATTTTAAGGGTATCTCCGACCCGTACGTCCATGCAGCCGCCCTCCTTGATTTTCTTCACGGTTGGTTATCATTAACAGGGTAAATTATACACCATTTAAGCGGTGCTTACAACCGCATTCATCAACTTTTTTCCGATAGACAATTAACCTGAAAATCATCCCATCTATGGAGGTCTGTTCACATATGGCCGCGTTCTCCTCTCCCCAAGCGCCGGCCTGCTTTCGCCGTCCGCCTTGCTATGTAAAGTATCCTCTCCTATCCTGGTACGATTTCATTGTTCTATCTATAAAACCTCGTCGTCCTGTGCTTTTTCGCGCAGCAAGGGAATGCGGATTTCCACCTCGGTGCCGGTGCCGGTGTTGCGCAGACTCAGTGAAAACTGGTTTCCGTAAAGCAGGAACAGGCGCTTGTAGATATTGCGGAAGCCGATATGTTCGCCTTGCCGCCAGTCCTCCTTCGGCTTAAAGTCGGAGTTGTATGTCTCGATGATCTCGCCGGGAAAGCCGACGCCGTCGTCTGAAATAAGGATCTGCATTTTATCCGTTTGCTGCTCCCGGATTTTCCGTACGGTGACGTCGATGGTGATGTCCCGGCCCGTTTCACCGGCGCCGTGCTTGATGGAGTTTTCCACAAAGGTCAGGATGATAAGCGGCGGAATTTCCGACTGGAGCAGATCCGGGTCCACACAGTCAATGAGGCTTGCGGCGGATTTTTTGCGGATGCGCTGAATGTCAAGGTATTCGTTCATCTCGCGCAGCTCGCTTTCAAGGGGGATCAGCCCCATGCTGTCGGTCATGAGAAAGCGCACATAGCCCGCAAGCTTGATGCAGAACTCCTGTATGCGCGCATAGTCCTTTTTTTGTGCCATTCCGTGGATGATCGAGAAGCAGTTGACAAAAAAATGCGGTTTGATCTGTAATTGATAGTATTCCAGCTCCGTCCGGGTGAGGGCCAGCTTTTCCTCATAAACGTCGATTTTAAGCGACCGAAGCTGTTCGGTCAGGGCGTCAAAGGCCTCCACGGCGCTGTCGAGCTCCGCAAAGCCGCGCCCCCGCCTGATTTCCTTGCGCTGCGCATATTCGTTGACATGGTTTTGGAAAGATTCCAATGGCAGCTCGATATAGCGCCGGTAGTAACGCAGCGTGTAGAAGGAGACAATCAGCAAAATCAGCACCACAATGGAGAGAAAGGCGATGAGTACGGCAAGGTTTTCCAGACCGCCGTAGGTGCCGCTTTTGACATACAGCCGTAAACGGGTTCGGTTTACATCGAAAAACTGCCTTGTGCCGCTGTTTTCTGTTTTGACCCCCGCGGACTCAAATGCCGCCGCATCACACAGCAGCGTGCCGGAGCTGTCAAAAAAGAACAGGTCGCCCTCCTCCATCAGCAGTGCCATGTTCATATCGGAAAAGAGGGTGTCGGCAGAAATCCAGGCGGCAAAATAATTGCTGCCGTTTCGGTAAAGCTGATACAGATAGACGGTGTCGTTCAGCACAATATGGGTCCAGTCCAGAACATTGACCTTGTCGGCGTCGCTGTGGATCGTGTCGATGAGATGTGCTTTTAAAAACATATTATCGGTATAGGGGATCATATAGTTCAGGCCCGTCACCGTCATTTCGCTTTTGCTGGAATAGAAAAAGAAGCTGAAGTCATTTGCCCAGAAGCCGCGCTGAAAGTCCATGTCGTTCCAGAGCTTCCGCGCGCCGTTGTTGCGCTCGATGTCCTTTTTTGCGCCGTCTATTTTCTCCACCTGTTCATTGTTCAGCAGCAGGTCGATGAGGTAATAGTTCATTTTCACCAGCCGCTTGCTGGCTTCATCGGTCTGCAGCTCCACAGAGGAAATGAAGTGCTCCTCGTCTTGCCGGTAGGTGTTTATGAGGGAAAAAATAATAAAAGCGGCGCCCGTGAGGACAATCGGTATCAACACCAGCATCAGCACACGCAGGATTTTGCGAAGGGAAGGCGTCATTTCTTTTCCCTTTTTTGCCTTGTCAGTTTTCGTATTCACAGTCGTTCCCCCTTCATTCTACCGGCTCGGTGAAGCATCCGGCGGCTCATGCTTCCGGAATATGCTTATACGGCGGGTCTTGTACAGCATAGATTTGTATGATCATAATAGCCTGTTTTTTCGGAAAAATGCAACCATTTCAAATAAATAAGAGGGGATGACGTCCAAAATACTATATTTTATGTTCCGTTTTTTTATATGATTTTTCCGGCTTCTCCGATATGATAAGCGTGTAAGCCACAACACGTATAGTCAATTCATCCGGACTATAACGAAAAGCAGGAGGTAAAACATGAACAAGAAGATTTTAAGTATGCTGCTGGTGCTATGCATGGTAATGGCATCGTTTGCGGGCTGTGCGGGGGACTCGGGCGGCAGCGCGGGCAGCGGCGCGGCATCGAAAGCTGAAACATCGGCGAATGCCGGCACAAATTCCAGTGAAGCGGAAAGCGGCGCAGACATCAATTTTAACGAAGCCCCCTATGAAATCAATTTCCTTTATCTGGTGGCCCAGGAGGGCGCAAATCAGAGCAAGGTGGCCGAGGCCGTCAGCGCCCTTGCCGAGAGGGAACTGAACATGACGGTGAATCTGATACCGATGACCTTCGGTACATACAACCAGCAGATTTCCATGATGCTCGCTGCAAACGAGCCGCTGGATCTGTTTCCCGCCTGGTCCACAAACTATTCCACTTACATCGACTCACAGTATGTGGTGGATATGGTGCCGTATCTGGACTATGCGCAGGATGCCATCGCAGTGCTGGGCGACGATGCCTTCGTCGGCTATATCGGGGACTTTCTCATCGGCTTTGGCCAGATGAAGGAGCGCTCGTATCCGGCGGGTCTGGTGGTGAGGAAGGATCTATTTGAAGAGCTGGGCTATTCGGTGGATGATTTCAGCGTCACCACAGACGATTATACAAGCTTTGACCAGATCACGGACCTGTTTGCCGCAGTGAAAGAGGCCTATCCCACGATGGTGGCCCTGGACGGCACATCCATCATGGGCTACCAGACCGAATCCTATATGGATAATCTGGGCAGTGTGTACGGGGTGCTTGAAAACTACGGCCAGACCACGACGGTCACAAACTGGTTTGAATCCGAGCAGTACCGGACCTTCTGCGACATCGCGCGGGACTGGTTCACAAAGGGCTATTCCTCCTCCGACATCGCCGTTAACCAGGACTCCGGCGAAATCAAGATAAAGGCGGGCAACTGCTTCTCCTATATCACCAATGTGAAGCCCAATACCGATGTGGAAAAGCTTGCGCAGACCGGATATGAGGTGGAAGTGATCTATCTGAGCGATAAAATGAAGCATACAAACGCGGTGAATTCCGGGCTGTACGTCATTGCCAACGCATCCAAAGATCCGCAGAAGGCCATGCAGTTCCTGAACTGGACTTATACCAGCCGGGAATTTGAAGACCTGATCAACTGGGGCATCGAGGGTGAGGACTGGGTTGAAACGCAAGAGGGTCTCGCGGCATATCCCGAGGGAATCGACGCGACCAATGTGGGCTACCACAATGACTTTGGATTTATCTACCCGAACCAGTTCGTCGGGCATGCCTGGGAAGGCAATCCCACCGACATCTGGGATCAGTACGGCGTGTACAATGACAGCCTGATGGTCTCGAAGGCCTTTGGCTTTACGTTCAACTCCACAGTGGTGGCGAATGAAGAGGCCCAGCTCATCAGCGTATATGAGCAGTACGGCAAGGATCTGGCCTTTGGCGCGGTGGACATCGAAACCACACTGAAGGAATTCAATGACGCCCTCTACGCGGCGGGCCTGCAGACCGTCATCGACGCAAAGCAGAGCCAGCTGGACGAGTGGCTTGCCGAGCAGTAAGCCTTGAAGCGGGCAGGGAGGAGACGCCGCAGCGCGTCCCTTTCCGCTTGCCGGGGGAAAGCACAATATGTGGAGGGATAACATGAAAAAGGCGAAAATGCAAAGGTTCCGGCAGTTTATTCCGCTTTATGTCATGCTGCTGCCAGGCGTCATATACCTTTTTATCAATAACTATATTCCAATGGCGGGCATTGTGGTGGCCTTTAAAAAGTACAATGTCAACGACGGCATATTCGCAAGCCCCTTTGCGGGCCTTGCGAACTTCGAATACCTGTTCAGCACAAACGACGCGGCGGTCATCATCCGCAACACGCTGCTTTACAATGTGGCGTTTATCCTCATCAACAACATCATCGGCATAGCGCTTGCCATCATGATTTCGGACGTGCTCAGCAAAAAGCTGCGCAAGCTCTACCAAAGCGCCGTGCTGCTGCCGTTTCTGATTTCAATTGTGGTGGTAAGCTACATCGTCTTTGCGTTTTTAAGCCATGAAAACGGCATGTTCAACAACAGCATCCTGCCGCTTTTCGGCATGGACACGGTGCAGTGGTATAACGACACCACCTGGTGGCCGCTGATTCTCGTCATCACCAACTGCTGGAAGGGAGTGGGCTACGGCACGCTGATCTTTATCGCGGGCATTGCCGGCATCGACAAAAGCTTTTATGAGGCGGCCGAGCTGGACGGCGCGGGGAAGTGGCAGCAGATTTGGCGCATCACCATACCCTGCCTGATCCCGTCCATCATCACGCTGCTGCTCATGAGCATCGGGCGCATCTTCTATTCGGATTTCGGCCTGTTCTACCAGGTTCCGCAAAACTCCGGCTCGCTGTATCCGGTGACGAACACCATTGACACCTATGTGTACCGGGCGCTGATTGCCGCGGGCGGCATCGGGCGCTCTTCGGCGGCGGGACTTTTTCAGTCCATTGTCGGCTTTACGCTGGTGATGGTATCCAACGGCGTCGTACGGAAGCTCAGCGTCGATAACGCAATATTTTAAGGGGGAAGGAATATGATTTTATCAAAGGGCCGCAGGGCTTATCAGCTGGTGATCAATTTTTTGTTGATGCTCACTACGCTCATCATGGTTCTTCCGCTGCTGCTGTTGTTTATCTCATCCATCACGGATGAAAACACGCTTGTGGCAAACGGATATTCTTATTTTCCCGAGCAGCTCAGCCTCACTGCGTACCGGTATATCCTGACAAACGCCGCGTCGATTTTAAGGGCCTACGGCATCACCGTGATGGTGACGGCCATCGGCACAGTCGGCAACCTTCTGCTGGTATCGCTGATGGCCTTTCCGCTGTCCATCCGGGAGCTGCCCGGCCGGAAGTTCGTGAGCTTCTATGTGTTTTTCACGATGCTCTTTTCGGGCGGCCTTGTGCCGAGCTATATCATGTGGACCACGACCTTCGGCATCAAGAACAGTATCTGGGCCTATATCCTGCCCAACTTCCTGCTCAGCGCTTTCAACATCATTCTCGTACGCACCTTCTTCCAGACCAGCATCCCGAATGATATTTATGAGGCGGCGAAAATAGACGGGGCCGGGTACTTCATGATCTACTGGAAAATCGTGCTGCCGCTTGGCAAGCCGATTCTTGTGACCATCGGGCTTTTTTCGGGCCTCAGCTACTGGAACGACTGGACAAACGGGCTTTATTACATCACAGATTCAAAAATGCTGAGCATACAGGCGCTGCTCAACCGCATGATACAGGATATCCAGGCCCTCGCGGCCAATTCCACGGCCAATTCCGGCGCGCTGATGCAGATTCCGCAGGTGTCCATCCGAATGGCCATCGCCTTTGTGGCGATCCTGCCCATACTCATCATCTATCCGTTCCTGCAGAAATATTTCGCGAGCGGCATCATGCTGGGAGCGGTGAAGGGATAAAAAAGTAGCAATTAAATATTGCTTCATACACTATCAATTACTTGTTACCTGATTTAAAGGAGGAAAAAATGGCAAAGTTTACCTGTAATTTCATTTCGTATACGCTGAAGCGTACAGTGGATATCACCGTGGTGGTGCCCACCGTGACCATCCCCGAGTCGATGGGGCTGACCGCGCCCGAAGGCGCGGCGCCTGCATGCCGGCACACGCCGGAGGGAAAATTCCCGGTGCTGTACCTGCTGCACGGCTTCGGCAACAACCACGCCACATGGACGGGCTACACCAATGTGGAGCTGTATGCCGAGGAGCGGAACATCGCCGTCGTGATGCTGTCGGCGGAAAACAAGTTCTATGTCAACCATGACGGCGGGGACAGCTTCTTTGACTTCATTGAAAACGAGCTGCCGGACTTTGTCCGCGGCATGTTCCCCATATCAGACAGGCCCGAGGACACGTTTATCGCCGGGCTGTCGATGGGCGGCTACGGCACGCTGGTCCACGCGCTGACGCATCCGGAAAAGTACGCGGCGCTGGGCGCTTTCTCGGCGGCGGTACAGCTGAACATCGATATGCTGGAGGGTATGGCCAAGCCGGGCAGCCTTGACTCGCTGGAGGTGGCGAAGAAGAGTGTGGCCGAGGGCAAGGTGCTGCCGAAGACCTATATCGCCTGCGGCCGGAAGGACTTCCTCATTGAGGCCAACGAAAAATTCCGGGAAGATCTGAAGGCTCTGGGCGCGGACGTCACATGGGCGGAGCATCCCGATTACGGCCACGAGTGGCGCTTCTGGGATGAGCAGGCCGAGGCCTTCCTTGACTGGATCCCGCGCAGCGACGTCTTTGCCGGCAAGGGAAAGCGGCAGATATAGAAAGGGATCGTAAGCGTAAGAAAAGGGCAATAAAACGCAGTATCAAAATCCGCTGAGCATACAAAAGCACATAGTACGCCAGCGAAGGGTTTGGGAGGGGCGGATACGCCCACTCCCATCCATAATCAGGTTATTTTTTCACAGAAAACCACGAAGGGCTGTAACAAAAGTCCTACAGACAAAAATATTGCACAAAAAATCCACTCAAATCTCGCCTTGCAAAAGGTTTTTGAGTGGATTTTATTGTTTTATGGCGCTATCGTTTGTGCAATTTGCTACTTGAATTTACTTTTGTTACAGCCCCTCAGCCTGCAGAAAAAGTCATCACTTCACTGGAAGAAATGATCATGCGCCAGACTTCCGGAAAAAGAAAACTGAATCGCACAAAAGAAAGCCACTGTAACGGCATAGCGTATCTGTGCGAAATCTCACTGCCACGGGTTTCTCGACAGCCTCTTAATTTGACTCAATTGGACGGCATAAGATCCGGGCCGCCCAACTCTGTCCAGCTTTTGATGCCGTAATCGGTGTAAATGGAGCGCGCCTGCTCTTCGGTGATATTTTCCGCCGTGTTTTCATAAGGCGTGATGAAGACCGGCGCCTCCAGCGCCACCTTTTGAAACTCCAATTCCACGCCCCTTTCCTGTGCGAGGCTCAGCACATCGGCGGACGCGTAGGGGACAAAAATCAGGTCCAGTTCGCCGTCGATCAGCTTTTCATAGGCCGGTACTGTTTTGACCGCCTCACGGGGATAGTCGCCGCCGTGCATGACCCGGTACAGCCGCCGCGCAATTTCAAGGGCCGATGTGGAGCCGTTGATACGCACGGCGCATCCGTGCTATGGGTGCCATTAAAACCAAGCATACTATATTCTGTACTGGATCAAGCAACAATATTAAGAATTAGTAACATAAAGCATACCGAATATGTTTGGGAAAGGGATCGACTATGCTTTCCCGGTATTTTGCTTGCGGTACTCACCCGGCGTCATGCCGGTTTTCTCCTTGAAAATCTGGGAGAAATACGAGAAGTTGTCGTAGCCCACGCGCTGGGCAATTTCGTTGATATGGATACTGCTTTGTACCAGCAGCTTTTTTGCCTCGTGCAGGCGTTTTTCCATCAGGTAGGCTCCAATGGACTTTCCGGTTTCCTTTTTAAAGATCCGCGCGAGGTAGTCGGGGTTCAAATAGACCTGGCGTGCAACAGTGCCGCGGTTGATTTCCTCACCCAAATGGATCCGGATATATTCCTTAACCTGCCCGACGACGGATTGGGATGTGTCGGCAAACTCCATATACTGCAGTGCGCGGCCAAACGCGCCGCGCAGATAATGCTTGAACCGTGTAAGCGACTCCAAAGAATGGGCCATCAGCCGGTCGTACTCTTCACCTATGAACAGCGTGTGTGCGTTGATGCCTCTTTCGTTTAAAAGGGTGTAAAGCATCTGCAGCAGATCCAGCTGCATAGCCCGCAGGTAGGGCCGGTCAAGCCTGCCCTTTGCACTGAGGGAGTCGAGATGACTTTCAATTTCCGTCAGCAGCTGTTCTCCTTTTCCCGACAGCAACAGCAGCTCCCACTCCTTTATATGAACGGACTCATAGGGTTTTGCGCCGCTTTGATAACGGTCGGCACGGATAATGGCATTGCGGCTTGTAACGTCCAGCCGGGTGACGTTCAGCAGCCGGGTATAGGAGCGGCGGATGTCGACGGCCCTGATACCGGGTAAAAAGTATGTGTTCAGCTCGGCTTCCAGGTATTTGCTCACGCAGCTTCGCAAATACTGCAGCTGCTTATACAGCGCCGGTTCACTGTAGCCTTCGTTTTCAAGGTATACAGCCAGCCAGCTGCCGTCCGTAAGGGGGATCATCGCTTCGGGCGCCGGGCCTTCATTTGCGAGAATTTCTTCAGCAATATTGCGGAATCCGTAAAATTTCCACGCAGGGGTTTCGCTTTCCTGGTCATACAAAAACATGCAGCAAAGACAAATTTGTTCGTTCTCATGGTAGTTCAGCTCATCGGCACGGGCATCCCGGTAGATTTCCTGCGGCGTTTTGGAGGATAAAGCGGCATTGCTCCAGAAATGGCGCTTAGCCTCGTTCTGCGTGAGGAGCCAAAGCTCGCTGTGCTTGCGGTAGCTCTGCATGTTTTTCTGCTTGTCCGCCTCCGCGGCCGCGGCGGCGAGGCGTTCCTGCAGGGCCTCATAGGAGATGGGCTTTAAAAAATAGTCAAAGCTGTGCATTTCAACGGCCTTTTTCGCATAGTTGAAATCCGCGTAGCTGGTGCAGAAAAGGGTGACAATGTCATACCCGGCGCTGCGGACCCAGGTTAAAAGGTTCAGTCCGCTTTCTCCCGGCATTTCAATATCGGTGAGCATGATGTCCACATCCTGCGCCATGAGGATTTCCCGCGCGGAAGCCGCGCTTTGCGCCGTGAGGACCGTATCGATGCCGATGGCCTCAAAATCCACGCCGCACAGGATGCCTTCAATGACATCCACATCGTCGTCCACCAGTAAAATGTTCATGCCGCTCACCTCCTGATCTGTGTATGAAGCAGTTATTTTTTAGTATACCATATGGAAAAGCCGTATTCAATGAATGAAACTATTCCTGTGTTTTTCGTTATGGGTACAGCATAAGGACCATTCCAATGCTTGACCGCCGGCCTGTTCGCAAAAGATCTGGAGGGACGTGAAACCGCAAAATGAAATGCGAGGCAAGGATGCAGGCACAGTAGAGCGGAAGCCTTTTCCACATTCCCTTGCATTCTCCCTGTACAATCCTGTACAATAGAAGACAAGACTCACGGGAAATGGGGAACACCGAATGAAAGCGCTGTCCTTACTGATCAAGCCTGCCTCAGGCGGCTGTAATATGCTGTGCAAATACTGCTTTTACGCCAATGTCACCGACAGCCGTCTTATAAAGCACAGGGGCGTGATGAAAAGGGATATGCTGGAGCTCGTTGTGAAAAAGGCCCTCAGCGAGGTGACCCACGCCTGTACGTTCGGCTTTCAGGGCGGCGAACCCACCATAGCCGGGCTTCCGTTCTTCCGGGATTTGGTGGAGTTTGAAAAAAAATATAATGTGAACCGTGTCGAGGTACGCCATACGATACAGACCAACGGCATGCTTATCGACGGGCAGTGGGCGCGGTTTTTAGCGGAAAATAAATTCCTTGTGGGCCTGTCCGTTGACGGCGGGGCCGAGCTGCATGACCATTACCGCGTGGACGGCAGAGGGGAGGGCACCCATAAGCGATGTATGAAGGCCGCAAAGCTGTTTCGGGAGCACGGTGTGGATTTTAACATCCTGAGCGTGGTAACCAATCCGATGGCAAGGCGCCCCGAGCGGATTTATTCCTTTTATAAAAAGAACGGCTTTCGTTATGTGCAGTTTATCCCATGCCTGGACGGCTTTGGGGAAAACGGCGGCGCGGAGTATTCGCTGAAGCCGGAAAATTACGGTAAATTTTTGTGCCGGATCTTCGACTTATGGCATGCGGATTTTGAGAAGGGCAACTATATCTCCATACGCGCCTTTGACAATTATATCCATATGCTCATGGGATATCCGCCGGAAAACTGCGCGATGAACGGCGTGTGCAGCGCCTATCCGCTCATCGAGGCCGACGGAACCGTCTATCCCTGCGATTTTTACGCGCTGGACGAGTACCTGCTTGGCAGCATCGCCGAGCACAGCTTTGAGGAGCTGCTGCACTCAAAGCAGGCCGAAAGCTTCATGCTGCCTTCAAGGAAAATAGAAGGTAAATGCAAGGCCTGTACGTACCTGCGCATCTGCCGGGGCGGCTGCCGCCGGGAGCGGGAGCTTAAGGGCGAGGAAATCGGCCTGTGCGGCCTGTGCGAAGCGTACCGTATGTTCTTTGAGCATGCGCTGCCCGGAATGAGTACGATCGCCGGCAGGATACAGGCGCAAGGGCGGAGGCTCTTTAACCGATGAAGAAATACCATGAGGATGGATAGGCGGTCAATGAAAAATATAAACAGAGGGTGAATATGAATGCGGTATTTTAGCGGAAAAGGAAAAAGTTTTTTACAGAGCTTCACATGGGTCGGCGTCATGCTGCTCTTGATGGGACTGGCCTTTTTAAGCGTGGCCATCGTCATACAGCTGATTGCGCTGCGGCCGGAGGACATCTCCTACTACAAAAACGGCATACGACAGCCCTCCAGTGAGGAAACGGTTTCATTTTTCCGCCTGATTTTTCTGCTGGCCTTCGGACTCGTCGGCCTGGGCCTTTCCATCGGCGGCGGGGTATGCCTGAGACGTGCGGCCGGGCGGCGGTCACAGGCGCGGCAACTGAAGGCGCGGGGAGTTTATCTCACAGCTTGCGTGACAGACTACGAGCCGTCCGCCATCCGGATCAACAACCGCAGCGTTGCCCGCATCCGCTGTGCGTACGATGCCCCCGACGGCAGAACCTATGTCTTTAAAAGCGGCCTTCTGCGCATGGATCCATATCCGTTTTTGATCGAGGGGCAGCTGCGCGTATATTATGACCCGAACAACATGAGCCGTTATTTTGTGGATGTGGATGAAAGCGCCGGGGTCGGCACCAGGATGATTGAGCTTTAGCCAAACGGACTGTCATTATTTTCGGCCGCTGTAGGGCGCCGTCTGTGGCCTTGCCTATTGCAACCGCCGGAGACAAGCCGCCTGCCCTTATTGCCCGACTGTGATAAGCTCCGCGCGGATTTTTGTAAGGAGCACCCGTGTGACCGATTCATCAATGCGTTTCTCGGTGAGCGTGCCGTCCGATATGGCGGCAAGCACGCCATTTCGCGCTTTTTCATAGTCCTGCGGCATTAAAATGATATCCGCGCCCGCCGTGAGGGCCAGCACAGCCGCCTCATCGGAGCTGTAATGATCGATGATGGCTCCCATGTCCATCGCGTCGGTGATGATGAGGCCGTCGTATCCCAGCTCCCCCCGCAGCACATCCGTGAGAAAATAGGGGGACAGGGAGGCGGGCAGGCCGCTGCTGTCGGCATTCGGGGCAAGGATGTGCCCCGTAAGGATAAACTCCGCGCCTTCCTGAGCGGCCCGGCGGAAGGGCTCGTATTCCACCCGGTTCAGCTGCGCGGCGTCGGCGTCGATGGTAACGGCGCCCTCATGGGAATCCCCGCCGGTGCCGCCGTGACCCGGAAAGTGCTTGGGGGCGGCCATGATCCCCTCACCGTGCAGGCCCTGTATAAACGCGGCCATCATATCGCTGACAAGGGCGGGGTCACTGCCGAAGGAGCGCGTGCCGATGACGGTGTTGCCGGGGTTTGTCAGCACGTCCGCCACCGGAGCGAAGTTCAGGTTCACGCCGATGGAGGAGAGGGCTTTTCCGATATTGCCGGCGGTTTCATAGGCGTACGCGGTGTTCCCGGACGCCCCGATTTCCGCGGCCGCGGGCTGCTCCTCGTAGCCCGGCAGCCCCGCGCTGTAGAGGCGGCTGATGTCGCCGCCCTCCTCATCGGTGGCGATGAAGGGGGGAAGGGCGGAATTCTCCGCCATACAGTCCACAAGCGCCCGGGTGCCATTTACGGTGGTGATGTTGCTTTTGAACAGCACATAGCCGCCCGCCCGGTTATGTTCGGCAAATGCCTTCACTTCTTCGGTGGGGGCCGTGAAAAAATAGTCAAAGCGCAGCATAAAAAGCTGTGATACCTTTTCCTCCAGTGTCATGCTTTGAAGCAACGCTGTAATCTGCTGTTCTTCCCGGTCCTGCGGCGTCGGTTCGGCAGTTGGCACCGGCGCTTCTTCCGGCGTCACATCCGGCGATACCGCAGGCTCCGGCTGCAGGACCTCCACGCTGGAGGGGGCCGCGGGGCTGCCGCCCTCACAGGCGGACAGGCTGGGCAGGGTAAGCGCACATATGAGAAATATGACAAAGAATTTTTTCATAGAAGGAATCTCCGGTTCATTACATTATGTTAACCATAACACAAAGACGGCGGTCTTTCAAGCCTGTGAGACTGCCGATAAACGGCAAGCTCTTGGATTTCACGCGGGAAACCCGTTGCTGTCTCTAAAATTCAGTTTTTCTCTGCACATATGCGTTGTCTATGATGAAAGAACTTTTCTGCAGGCTGAGAACTGTTCCACGGCGTCATTGAAAAATAGGCGGGAAAGGGGTATAATATTCTGTAAAGGAGTTGATTATCATGCTTTCAGATACAGCAAATTGTTATGAGCTGTCAAACGGCGTAAAAATCCCGTCGGTGGGTTTTGGCACATGGCAGGCGGCAGAAGGCGAAGGTACGGTGGACGCGGTAAAGGCCGCGCTCGATGCCGGGTACCGGCATATCGACACGGCGGCCGCGTATAAAAATGAAGAGAGCGTCGGCAGGGGCGTCAAAAAAAGCGGGCTTGCGCGAAACGAGGTCTTTGTCACAAGCAAGGTGTGGAACACTGAGCACGGCTACGAAAGCACGCTTGCGGCCTTTGAAAGCTCCCTTCAAAAGCTTCAAATGGATTATATGGACCTCTATCTCATCCATTGGCCGAATCCGCTGAAGTTCCGGGACTGCTGGGAGCGGAAAAACGCCGAGACCTGGAAGGCTATGGAGGAGCTCTACGCCGCCGGGAAGGTTCGTGCCGTCGGCATCAGCAACTTTATGCCGCATCATATCGACGCGCTGCTAAAAACCGCAAAAATTATGCCGATGGTGAATCAAATCAAGCTTTGCCCCGGCGAAACACAGGACGAAACCGTACAGTACTGCAGGGAAAAGGATATTCTGCTGGAGGGCTATAGCCCCCTTGGAACCGGTAAAATTTTTAGCGTACCGGAAATACGGGAGCTTTCGGAAAAGTATCAGCGAACGGCCGCCCAGCTGTGCATCCGGTGGAGCCTGCAAAACGGATGGCTTCCGCTGCCGAAGTCGGTGACGGAAAAAAGGATCAAAGAGAATTTCAGGGTGTTTGATTTTACGATCAGCGAGGGGGATATGGAGCGCATTAGCGGGCTGAAAAGCTGTTGTGGTGATACGCCCGATCCCGACGCGACGCCCTTTTAGTCTCTCTGTCATATGGAGGAATAGCGATTGCTGGAAAACGAAATAAGGCCCGAAAGGGCCCTGCTGGTGTCCCTGGACACCGGCGAATACGATGTGGAAGCATCCCTTGATGAGCTGGGGGAGCTCTGCCGCAGCGCGGGAGCCGACCCGGCGCTGACATTGACTCAAAAGCGCCAGTCGCCGGAAAGCGCCACGTGTATCGGCAGCGGAATGGCCGAGCAGGCGGCGGAAATTTGCCGGAATGAGGAAATCGACCTGATGATTTTCGACCGCGAGCTCAGCCCGACGCAGATCCGCAACCTGGAAAAAATCTGCGGCGTGCGGGTCATCGACCGCACGATGCTGATTCTCGACATTTTCGCGCTGCGCGCGCAAAGCCGTGAGGGCAAGCTGCAGGTGGAGCTGGCACAGCTGCGCTACATGCTGCCGCGCCTTACCGGCAGGGGCGTGGAAATGTCCCGGCTCGGCGCGGGTATCGGCACGAGGGGGCCGGGTGAAACGAAGCTTGAAACCGACCGGCGCCATATTCGCAGGCGCATCGAGGCGCTGAAGGATCAGCTGAAAAAGGTGGAGAGCGCCCGGGCGGAAATGACCAAGCGCCGCCGCAGGGACGGCACCGTATCCGTGGCGTTGGTGGGCTACACCAACGCCGGAAAGAGTACATTGATGAACTATCTGACCGAGGCCGGCGTGCTGGCCGAGGATAAGCTGTTCGCCACACTGGATCCCACGGCCCGGGCGCTGAAATTGCCGGGCGGTAAAACTGTGGTGCTTATCGACACCGTCGGGCTGATCCGCCGGCTCCCCCACCATCTGGTAGAGGCGTTTAAGTCCACGCTGGAGCAGGCCGCCACGGCGGATATCATCCTCAACATCTGTGACGCGTCAAGCGAAGAGGCCTTCGTCCATCTGGAGGTCACGGACGGAATTTTACAGGAGCTTGGGGCGGCCGGCCGGCCGGTGATACCGGTGCTGAATAAATACGACCTGGTACCGGATGAAAGCGCCGCGCCGCGCATTTCGGAGGCCATACGCATCAGCGCGAAAACCGGCGCGGGTATTGACAGGCTGCTGTCCCTCATAGAAAAGAATCTGCCGGAGAAGACAGAACGGTTCACGCTGCTGCTGCCCTTTTCCAAAAGCGGACTGGCGGCGGATCTGCGTGAGGACGGCGCGCTGCTTTCGGAAGAATATGTGGAAGGCGGGCTGCGCATCACTGCAAATATTCCCGGCAGACTGAAAAAGAGCGTGGAAAAATATATTGTCAGGCAATAAGGATGATGCCGTCTGACAGTTCATGAATTTTTCATAAAATTCTCAGTTTATTAACTCTTTTGTCGGGTTTTTTTAAGAATCATCTCCCATACTATAATCAAACACAGGATTATGGTATGGGAGTTTTGCGTGAAAAACAAAAGAAAGGAAGCGGCACGGGCAGCGGGCTGGTTTTCAGCAGGTTTTTGTGCGGAAAGTGCCGCATGGCGGTTTTTTATGAGTGAAATTGACGCTAAAAAACGGAAAAAATGGGGCATTGCCTGCCTGGCTGCCGTCATTGCCTTTATGGGCATTATTTTCTTTTTTGTCGGCAGGCCGATGCTTTCCTTTGTCTCCGAGCCGAACAAGTTCCGGTTATGGGTGGAAGGGAACGGCGTATGGGGGAAAATCGCCTTTGTACTGATGATGGCTTTTCAGGTGGTCATCGCCATCATCCCCGGTGAACCGTTGGAAATCGGCGCGGGCTACGCCTTTGGCTCCATTTGGGGCACCGTGCTCTGTCTTGCGGGAACATGGATCGGCGGCACCGTTGTTTTTTTTGTGGTAAAAAAATGGGGCATGAAGATTGTGAGCTTCTTCTTTTCCGAAGAAAAACTCCGGTCCTTCAAGTTCCTGAAGAATGAGCGCAGGCTGCATGTTCTGGCCTTTATTTTGTTCCTGATTCCGGGGACGCCAAAGGATATTCTGACCTATGTTTTCGCCATGACCCCCATCTCCTATCCGCGCTGGATCCTCATCACCGCCGTTGCCAGGCTGCCGTCGGTCGTCACGTCCACCATCGGAGGGAATGCGCTGGGCATGCAGGATTATCAGTTTGCCGTTATCGTGTTCGCCATGACCCTTGTCATCAGCGCTGCCGGGCTGTTCATTTACAACCGCATTCTGAAAGTCCGAAAGAAAAAGGCCATGAAGGCCTCGCAGATGGAAACGTCGCCGGAATCTGAAACAGGCAAAAGGGACAAGGAAGCCTCTGTAAAATCCTGCAAAGGAGGTTCCATGCGTGCTTTACGCGCCAGGAATGAATAAATGAGTGCATATTATGCATAAAAACCTAAAACAGAATTATTATGTTTGGCTTTTCTATGATTTCGGGGGAATTTGCTGGTCAAATTTGCTTAAAAAGCGGGCTGAAAGCCCGCTTTTTAGCGCTTATTCACCCGAAATGAATATTTATGCAACAAAAGCTTGATTTCCTGAAAAAGGAGTGTATAATAGACTGCATGAGGAAAACGAATGATTCTGTATGAAAAGGGGTTTTTCAAAATGGCGGATACAAAGGAAATCAAAAAGGTCGTACTGGCCTATTCCGGAGGCCTTGACACCTCCATCATCATCCCGTGGCTCAAAGAAAACTACAATAACTGCGAGGTCATCGCCGTGTCCGGTGATGTGGGACAGGGCGCCGAGCTGGACGGCCTGGAGGAAAAGGCCCTGAAAACGGGGGCTTCCAAGCTGTACATCGAAGACCTGAAGGAAGAGTTTATCAAGGACTATGTATACCCGACGCTGAAGGCGGGCGCGGTGTATGAAAATAAATATCTTCTGGGTACATCCTTTGCGCGCCCCATCATTGCCAAGCGCATTGTGGAAATCGCGAAAAAAGAGGGCGCCGACGCCATCTGTCACGGTTGCACGGGCAAGGGCAACGACCAGGTGCGTTTTGAGCTGACCATTAAGGCCTTTGCGCCGGATATGACCATCATCGCCCCGTGGCGCATTTGGGATATCAAGTCCCGCGAGGAGGAAATCGACTATGCCGAGGCCCATAATATCCCGCTGAAAATCAGCCGTGAGACCAATTATTCCAAAGATAAGAATTTGTGGCACCTGAGCCATGAGGGCCTGGATCTGGAAGACCCGTCAAACGAGCCGATGTACAGCAAAGAAGGCTTTTTGGAGCTGGGAGTGTCCCCCGAGCAGGCGCCGAATGAGGCGACAACCATCACACTGCATTTTGAAAAGGGCATCCCCACGCAGCTTAACGGCAAAACTTTAGGCGGCGTGGAGATGGTTTCAGCCCTCAATGACCTCGGCGGTAAAAACGGCATCGGCCTTGCCGACATCATCGAAAACCGCCTGGTGGGCATGAAGTCCAGAGGCGTATATGAAACTCCCGGCGGCGCCATTCTCTATCACGCCATCGGCAAGCTCGATGAGCTATGCCTTGACAGGGACACGCTGCACTACAAGCAGCAGGTTGCGCTGAGATTTGCGGAGCTTGTGTACGACGGAAAATGGTTCTCGCCGCTGCGTAATGCGCTGACCGCTTTTGTGGACTCAGTGGCTGAAACGCTGACAGGCGATGTGAAGCTGAGGCTTTATAAGGGCAATATTATCGACGCGGGCGTCACATCGCCCTATTCGCTGTATGACGAGGAAATCGCCACCTTTGACGAGGACGACGTCTATGACCAGAACGACTCCGCAGGCTTCATCAACCTGTTCGGCCTGTCCACCAAAATCCAGGGCAAAAAGGGTTTGATTCAGGGCTGAAGAGGAGCCTTATAAAAAATACGGAAAGTCTGATGAAAGGCACAACCTTCCCGGCAGGGACCGTGAGTGACTGAGGCGTGCCGAAGGAATATCTTCAGGCAAAGGGACGCTCCGGAGCCCCCTGACTGATAACCGGTCCGCCGTAGGCGGAGGTTCTATGCGGCAAAACCGTCTTAAGGGTACCCGCAAAACCGGTTTTGCGGGTACCCTTAAGAGAAAGAGGGAACACATGAAGCTTTGGAAGGGCAGATTTCAAAAAGAGGCCGACCCAAGAACCAACGATTTTAACTCGTCCATCTCTGTCGACAACCGCATGGCCGGGGAGGATATCACCGGCAGCATCGCCCACGCGACGATGCTGGGAGCCTGCGGCATCATCGAGCAGTCAGAAAGCGAGAAAATATGCGCCGGTTTGCGGGAGATTCAGCAGGACCTTGAAACGGGCGCGCTGATGATCGATCCGGACTCTGAGGACATCCACACCTTTGTGGAGGCGGAGCTCACTTTCCGCGTCGGCGACGCGGGGAAGCGCCTGCATACCGCCCGCAGCCGAAACGACCAGGTGGCGCTGGATATTCGCATGGCACTCAAAAAGGAATGTGCCGCCATTATAGCACTGCTGAAGGAATTTAGCACAGTGCTCTGTGAACAGGCGGAAACCTACAGCGACGCGGTCATGCCCGGCTACACCCACCTGCAGCGGGCCCAGCCCGTCACGTTCGGGCACCATCTTATGGCCTACGCGGAAATGCTGCTGCGGGATATGGAACGCTTCCGACAGGCAAGACGGAACATGGATGTTTCTCCCCTTGGAAACGGGGCGCTGGCGGGCACCACTTATCCGCTGGATCGGGAGCTTTCGGCAAAGCTGCTGGGTTTTTCGGACATCACCATGAACAGCCTTGACGGCGTGTCCGACCGGGATTTCTGTGCGGAGACCGCCTTTGCCTGTTCGCTGACGATGATGCATCTGTCGCGCTTCTGTGAGGAGCTGATTCTCTGGTGTTCCTGGGAGTTTAAGTTCATTGAGCTTCGCGACGAGTTCTCCACGGGCTCCAGCATCATGCCACAGAAGAAGAACCCGGACATCGCAGAGCTGATCCGAGGCAAAACCGGGCGGGTCTACGGCGACCTTGTAACGCTGCTGACGATGATGAAGGGGCTGCCCCTTGCCTATAACAAGGATATGCAGGAGGATAAGGAGGCCGTGTTCGACGCGGTGGATTCCCTTAAAATGTGCCTGACCCCGCTGATTCCCATGACAAAGACCATGACGGTGCTGCGGGACAACATGCGCGCTGCGGCCGCAAAGGGCTTTATCAACGCCACCGACTGCGCGGACTACCTTGTGGCGGAAAAGGGAATGCCGTTCCGCGACGCGTATAAAATCACCGGGGAACTGGTGGCGCTGTGCATCGACCGCGGCCTGACACTGGAAACACTGCCGCTGGCGGACTATCAGGCGCTGTGTCCGGAATTTGACGAGGGTGTGTTTAACGCGATTTCCCTTGAAAAATGCGTGGGTGACCGTCGCGTTACAGGCGGCCCGGCCCCCTGTAATGTACGGAAACAGGCAAAAAGGGTACTGGAACGGTTAAATCTGGTGTGAAAAATAAGCAGAAGGGAACGGTATCGGGCAGCGGGCTGTTTATCAGCAGCACTTGGTGCAAAAGTACCGTATGGCAGTCATCATGAGTAAAATTAAGGTCGGCGTTATCGGCGCTACCGGTTATGCCGGGGCCGAGATCTGCCGATTGATATTGGGCCATCCGAACGCGGAGCTGACGGCAGTCAGCTCGGTGAGCTTTGAAGGGCAGGCGCTTTCCCGCGTCTATCCCGGCTATCTGGGACTCTGGGATATGACCTGCACGAACCAGCAGGAGGTGCTGGAAAAGGCCGAGGTGGTGTTTGCGGCACTGCCCCACGGGCTTTCAGAGGAAATTGCCAAAGCCTGCGACGACAGAAACATCCTTTTCATCGACATCGGCGCGGACTTCCGCCTGGAAGATGAAGACGAATACAAAGAATGGTACGGCGGCGATTATCAGTATAAAGCGCTGCATGAGAAAGCCGTGTACGGCCTGCCGGAGTTGTTTCGCAAGAAAATACAGGGAGCGCGTGTCATCGCGAACCCCGGCTGTTATACCACAGCGGTGCCGCTGGCCCTGGCTCCGGCGATTCAGGCGGGATTCATCGAGCAGCAGGGCATTGTGGCAGACTGTAAATCCGGCGTCACCGGAGCGGGCCGCAGCCCGACCCAGGGGAACCATTTTCCCGAGCTGAACGAGAATTTTTATGCCTATAAGGCAGCAAGCCACCGGCACACGCCGGAAATCGAGCAGACCTTGAGACAGCTTTTTGGCAGCAAAATGCGCGTTACCTTCGTGCCGCACCTGCTGCCGGTGAACCGTGGGATTCTCGCCACCTGTTACGCCAGGCTGAAGCCCGGCGTAACAAAAGGACAGATAGACGAGGCATACCGCGAGTTTTACGGGAATGAATTCTTTGTGCGGCTGCTGCCGCAGGGGAAAACCCCGACGATCCGAAGCGTGCGTTTTACAAATTTCTGTGACGTGGCGGCACAGGCGGATGAGCGCACCGGTACCCTCATCGCCCTTTCGGCAATCGACAACATGGTAAAAGGCGCTGCCGGGCAGGCAGTTCAAAATATGAATATCGCCCTGGGGCTTTGCGAGACGGACGGACTTCTGACCGTTCCGCCCGCCATTTAAACAGGGCAGACAGGAGTGGCATATGAATTTTATTGAGGGCGGCGTCACAGCGGCAAAGGGCTTTCAGGCCGGAGGCGTCCACTGCGGTATCCGTAAAAATAAATCAAAACGGGATCTTGGAATGATATACAGCGAAACGGTGTGCAACACGGCGGCGGTCTATACGCAGAACCTTGTGAAGGGCGCGCCGGTCACCGTGACAAAGGAAAACCTGAAGGACGGCAAAGCCCGGGCGGTCATCGTCAATTCCGGCAACGCCAATACCTGCAACGCCGACGGAATCGAAAAGGCGCGGCGCATGTGCGGCATCGCATCGGAAATCCTCGGAATCGATCCGACGGAGGTCATCGTGGCCTCCACAGGCGTCATCGGCCAGGTGTTGCCGATGACGCCCATTGAAAACGCGGCAAAAGCATTGGGGGAATCCCTGTCCGGGGACGGATCGACTCTGGCGGCTGAGGCCATCATGACAACCGACACGGTCAGCAAGGAAGCCGCGGTGTGCGTGCAAATCGGCGGTAAGGATGTCACCGTAGGCGGCATCGCGAAGGGCAGCGGCATGATTCATCCCAATATGGCCACGCTGCTCAGCTTTGTCACCACCGATTGCGCCATATCATCAGAAATGCTGCAAAAGGCGGTAAAGCTGGCGGCGGACGAAAGCTTCAATATGATCAGCATCGACGGAGACACTTCCACCAACGACACGTACGCTGTCATGGCAAACGGCGCGGCGGGAAACGCGGAAATCACATCTGAAGACAACTGCTTTGAAGTTTTCGTGAAGGCGCTGACCGCGGTTTCGAAGAAGCTTGCCATAATGATGGCGAAGGACGGTGAGGGAGCCACGAAGCTGCTCATCTGTAAAGTACATGGCGCGAAGGATACGGGCACGGCGAAAACCGTGGCCAAGTCGGTGATCAGCTCATCCCTTGTCAAGGCGGCCATGTTCGGTGCGGACGCCAACTGCGGCCGTGTGCTGTGCGCAGCCGGATATTCCGGTGCCGAAGTGGATGTGGAGCGCATCGACGTATCCCTCCAATCGGCCGAGGGCGCGCTGACCGTGTGCAAAGACGGGAACGGGCTTGCTTTTTCTGAGGAAATCGCGTCAAAGGTGTTGTCGGCGGATGAAATCACGATTGACATAGACTTAAGGAGCGGAGAAGCCGCGGCGGAGGCCTTCGGCTGTGATCTGACATATGATTATGTTAAAATAAACGGAGATTACCGTACGTAAGTACAGGAGGCCGGATGAAAAAATTGAAATCGCCGAGCGGTAAAATATGTGATTATTTTTGTGTGGGCTTTGCAGCGGCACTGTCGGCTGTGCTTGTATTATCCCTGATTCTGTTCTTTACCAATAACCTTTTGGTGTATGAACCGCTTTATAACCTGCTGCTTTTAATCGGGCTGCTTCTGTCAATGATTTTATACATGCTTGCAAAGTTTTTCGGCAGCGCCAAATGGAAGCGGACCTGGCTGATGCTGATGGCGGCGCTGAACTTCCTGATGGTCATTTGGGTGTTCATGAATTTACTGGGGCTTGCGGGGTAACGGTTTTTGAGACTCACAGAACCGGGCGGCGTAAATCGGCCCATAAGCAATGCATTTTGTTTTGTGCTTCTTTATAAAAACGGGGGTTTTCAATTCCCCGCCCACACAAAATTGATTTTACATACTACGCTGACAGGCGGGGTGCTGCCGCCGG
>Ga0153939_1000113_pt1 | contig 27363 bp, 39 predicted proteins | sample TSNJ023MetaG_FD_104734 | JGI IMG/M metagenome (GOLD analysis project Ga0153939, IMG submission 104734) | Attine ant fungus gardens microbial communities from New Jersey, USA - TSNJ023 MetaG | ecosystem: Host-associated > Fungi > Mycelium > Unclassified | place: USA: New Jersey, Brendan T. Byrne... | reverse complement strand
GACATGGCTATGAGGAATATCATTGGCAGATGAGGCAACTGGAGGGGACCCCTCTGGTCATCAAAATCTTCCTAGGGTATTGGGAGGGTCCCTGTCACATCACCAACCCTACCAGTTGAACTAGTCCTAATTGGGTAGCATGGTTCAAAGACTGATCTCTGTAATGACTTAGCCTGAGATGACTTAATCACCCTCCTAGTCTGAGTTGACAAGGAGAACTTGTTAGAGTTCCCATTCAATTACTGTACACTACTTATACATTTTCCACTATTTACTGCTATTTGTAAAGTCCCACACATCCCTTTCCATCTAGCTATCCTGCATGTCCGATCTTTGGAAACTAAAAGAAAAGAAATATAAAAGAAATATAAATATTGACTTAGCTGTTTTGCCAAGTCATGACACCACCCCCCTCTCAAGGTTCCTCATCCCAAGGATTTTTCATAGCTCATAGTATGGCTCACAAATATTACCCATTCCATTATCTTTTTCTTCCTACTCCCTTAGTCCTGATTCTTCTTGTTCAATTTCTTCTTCTTTTTCCTCCTTGATTGTCTCCAAGGTTCTTCTGTCTCTAACTTGTCCTCTCTTGCATATTCTCCAATTTCTTTCTAGCCTTGCCCAGTATTCTTCATTGTACCTTTTGTCTGTCCACCCAAACAACTTTTTTGCTGTAAATCTTCCTGGTAGTTCACCTCTTGTGAATATGTCCTTGTTTTCTTCCCTCTCTTGTCTTCTAACATTTTCTATATCCCTATAATATTCTCTCTCAAATTCTTCAACTGCTTCCTTTGCATTCCCTAAATTCTCTCTCTCTTCCCAGGTGTCTAATTCTACTGTAAAGCCTTTCTACTATACCAGGTACTTATCTTTTGCCCTAACCCATTGCTTGTTCAGTATCTTTTCAACCTCCCATTCCTCTTCTCCTTTAATAATCACTGGAGCTAGTTGCTCTTTCCTTTGTCCCTCTACTTGCCCTACATACTTTTGTATCCTACTAACATTAACTACTGAATGTATTCTTATTGTGCTAGGTAGTTCTAATTCCACTATGTTTGGTGATACAATTCTTTTAATCCTGTAAGGGCCCATAAATCTTTCCATCAGCTTTTCTGTTTGCCTTCCCACCATCTAGTACTTCAGGTCCTTTGTGCTCAACATCACTAAATCCCCTACTTTGTATTTGTTTACTTTTCCTCTCATACTTCTTCATTTCTTCCTGTGCCTTCCCTAGCACTGTTTTTGCCTCCTCTTGAATTTTCTGTATCCTCTTGGTAAATCTTTCTGTGCCTTCATACTTTCCTCCTTTCCTCATTTCAAAGCCCATTCTGGGATCTTGTCCATAATTTGCCTTAAATGGTGATACTTTTGTTAATGAGTGCACTTTATTATTGTAGGCAAATTCTGCTGTTCCCAACCAGTCTAGCCATTGTTCTTGCCTGTGGTTGATAAACATTCTGAGATATTGTTCTAGTTCTTGGTTTATCCTCTCAGTTTGTCCATCTGTTTGTAGGTAGAATGCTATTGACAATTTTGTGTTGATCCCCAACATCCTGCTCAATTCCCTCATTACATCTACTGCAAACTGGGGTCCTCTATCAGAGATGATGCTTTCAGGTAACCCATGTAACTTCCATACATTGTCTCTGAACGACCTTGTCAACCCTTCTGCTAACATCTTTTCTGTAGTAGGGACAAAGTGTACTATTTTTGTTAATCTATCAAATGCTACTAAAATTGAGTCATATCCCTAAGCTAGTGGCAGCTTGGTGATGAAGTCTGCTGATATATATACCCATGGTTTTTCTAGAATTGAGTTTGGCATAAGTTTTCCTGCTAGCTATTCTGTGTGGTTTTTGTTACACTGGTAGGTATCATATCCTTCCATAAATTCCTTTACCTCCTTAGTTACTCCTGGCCATCAGAAATTTCTAGTGACCAGTTCTACTGTCTTCCACTGCCCTCTATGTCCTTCTATAGGCATATCATGATATAGCCTAACTATCTCTGCTCTCAGCTTCTCGTCTTTGGGCATGTATATCTTTCCCTCTTTATACATGATCCTATCTATCTTTCTCTATTCTTCATCTCTTAGCACCTTCACTCTAGCTTGTTTTATTTCTTCAATGGCTTTTATTACTTCATTGTCTTTGACCTTTGACTTTCTTACTTCCTCTAATAAGTCTACTCTTTCTATTACAACTTCTACTATTTCTGTTCTTCTAGTTCTCAGCTACTCTGGTTTTACCAACACCTCATTCTCATTGTCTTTCTCTATCCCTACCTCCCAGTCTGGTCTCCCACTCAAACTGTCTGCTTTTCCCATCTTACTTCCTGGAATATGTTTGAGCATAAAGTCAAACCTCGATAGGTATAATATCCATCTAGCTTGTCTATGATTTAACTTCTGTGCTTTCATAAAGTATCTGAGATTCTTATGATCTGTTCAGATCTCAAACTTTGTTGTTGCTTTCTTTAGGAAATGTCTCCATACTTCTAAATCTCTGACTACTACCAATATCTTTTTGTTGTGTATTTTGTAGTTTCTCTCTGTATTACTTAGAGACTTTGAGATGAAGGCAACTTGTTAACATGGAGTTGTAAAGACTTAGAGTTCACCCAAGGTGGATGTTCAGGAAGAACTTGATAGAGTTCTCCATTAGATTTTGGTAGCTACTTATACAAATGTCTGTTGGTCTGTGCACCTATCTCCTATGATCACATGACCCTTACTAAGTACTATATATATCTATCTTATATAATCTCTCCTATGCTATTTATAACTTTCTTGTGTTATATTCTTGGATATTTCCTATTAGATTGATGAATGTATGGGAGATAATTTCCTCCTTAGGAGTTGTCTCATAACATGGCCCTCCTTTCAAGATTTCTTGTCCTGAGGAATTTTTCCATTGTTTCCAATTTTCTTCCCATCTCTTCTTTCTCTTCTCTTCATATCTCTTTTTCCCCTATTTATATACCAGTCTAGTTGTAAACTCTCTTGGTAGTTCCTGACTGAATTCCTTTTCTTTTTCTTTCTTTTCCTGTTGCCTAACTTCTTTGGCCTCTTTCCCATACTCCCTCTTGAACTCTTTAACCAATTTCTTCACATTTTTCAAATTCTCCCTCCCTTTTCATATATCTGCTTCTGTTGTATACCTGTTCTATTATACCAAGAACTTCTCTTTTTCTCTAACTACTCTTTTGTTCAATATTTTTTCTACTTTGAACTCTTTCTCTCCTTCAATAATAACTGGTTTTGGTAGGGTCTTCTTCTGCCCTTCTACCTGGGGTTTGTACAGACATACTCAACTTACATTTACTACAAGATATATTTTAACCAAACTAGGTAGTTCTAGTTCTATAGCATTGGTTGAGACAACCCTCTTGACCTTATAAGGTCCCACAAACTATTCTGTCAGTTTCTTTGTTCTCTTTTCCACCATCTGCCACTTAAAGTCCTTTGTACTTAGTAGTACTAAGTCTCTCACTTTGTATTGTTCTGCCTCCCCTTGCTTTTGGTCAGCATACTTTTTCATTTCCTCTTGTGCCTTTTCCAGCATAGCTCTTGCCTCCTCTTGGATCTTCTTCATTTTCTCCACAACTTTCCTGCTGCTTCAAATTTTCCCTTCTTTCTTCTCTCAAATCCCATCCTTGGGTCTTGACCATAGTTTGCCTTGAATGGAGAGACTTTGGTTGCTGAGTGAATTTTATTGTTATATGCAAATTCAGCAGTTCCCAGCCAATCCAGCCATTGCTCTTGCCTATAATCAATAAACACCCTTAGATACTGCTCCAATTCCTGGTTAATCCTTTCTGTCTGCCCATTGGTTTGAGGGTGATAGGCTATTAACAGCTTTGTTTGGATTCCTAACAACCTGTTTAGTTCTTTCATCATCCCTGCTGCAAACTGTACTCCTCTGTCTGATATGATGTTTTCTGAAAAACCATGTAATTTCCACATATAATCCTGGAATAGCTTGGCAAGCCCTTCTGCAGATGTTTTTTTGGTAGTTACTATAAAGTGGACTATTTTATTGAACCAATCGCAAACCATCAAGATCGTATCATATCCCTGTACCAATAGTAGCTTGGTAATGAAATCTACTAAGATGTGACTCCATGGCTTTTTTGGAATTGCATTAGGCATTAGCTTTCCTGCCAGTGCTTTACTCCAGTTCTTGTACTACTGACAAGCATCACACCCCTCTATATATCTTTCTACTTTCCTGGCCACCAGTAGTTTCTTGTGACTAATTCTATTGTCTTCCACCTTCTTCCATATCCCCTGACTGGTGTATCATGATATAGCCATATTACTTCTCCTCTCAACTCTCCTTCTAGTACATAGATTTGCCCCTCCTTCATAACCAGTTCCTCCTCTATTGTCCACTCCTCATCTCTCAGTGCCTTCATCCCTGTCTTTTTTAATTCCTTTACTGCTTCTACTACTTTTTTGTCCCTTTCTTGTGCCTTCCTAATTCTGTCCTTTAGATCCCCCTCTTCTACTAGTGTTTCCATTCTCTTTATCCAACCTGGTTTTACCAGCACCTGATCCTTATTGTCATTTTCTACTCCCTCCTGCCAGTCTGGCCTCTGACTTAGCCCATCCACTTTGTCTATGCTTTTCCCTGGAATATGTTTGAGTATGAAATCAAACCATGAGAGATACAATGCCTATTTTGCTTATTTTCAGTTTAACTTCTGGCTTGTCATAAAGTACTAGAGGTTTTTGTGGTCCATCCAGATTTTGAACTTTACCTTGGTTCTCTCCAGGTAGTGCCTCCATACTTCTAGGTATCAGATTACTGCTAGCATTTCCTTGTTGTAGATCTTGTAGTTTTGTTCTATTACACTCAGCAATTTAAAGATGAAAGCAATGGGTCTCTATTTCTCATTTTCGTATTTGACTGACAGGACTCCTCTTGTAGCATAGTCTAAAGCATTAGATTCCACTCTCATTTCCTTATCCAAGTCTGGGATGGCCTGTTGTAAACACCTCTTTCAACTTTTGGAATGCTTCCTCTTGCTTTTTCTTCTATCTCCATTTCTCTTCCTTTCTGACTAGTAGATGCAAGAGAGTAGCAATCTTGGAAAAGTCCTTGATGAAGTGTCTGTAGTAATTGGCTAATCCCAGGAATTTCTACACCTTCTTGACATTCCTTGGTGTGGGCCAGCTTAGGACTCCTTCTACCTTCTCTCTTTGCATCTCCACTCCTTGGGGACCAATTACTACTCCTAGGAATTCTACCTTCTATACTTTCCATTAGCATTTCTCTGGTTTGACAAACAGGTTGTTTTGCTTCAGTTTTGCCAATACTTCTTCTACCAGCTCATCATGTTCTTCCTCTGTCTTTGTGGTAATTAGAATATTGTCAACGAAAGTTGCTGTATTCCCTTGGTTGATCATATTGTGAAACAGGCTGTTCATTATTGTTTGGAAGGTGACAGGGGAGTTTGGTAGTCCAAAGTATATGACTGTTGGTTCATATGCTTTAATATGTATTGTAAACACCGTCTTCTACTTGTTACCCTTCTTGATCCTCACATTATTGTATTTCTATTGGAGGTCAAGCTTTGTGAACACCTTCTTCCCTACTCCATCCAGAATGTCTGCAATTAAGGGTAGTGGGTATCTATTTTTTACTGTCCATTGATTAATATAATGATAATCCTGTACCATTCTCCTTTTGCTATCCTTTTTTGCCACAAAGTGCACTGGCAAGGTTTGGGATGACTTTGATGGCTGAATGTACCCTTTTTACAGCTGGTCTTTTACAAATACTTGTACCTCCTCTCTTTCTTCCCTTGACAATGAGTAAACTTTTCTCTTCTTTGGCACAAACCCTTCCTTCAACTCTATTGCATGATCCCAGGCCTTTTGCACTGGCATGTGTTCTGGCTCCTCTTTTCCAAACACCTTTTTCCATTTCCAGAACCTTCTTGGTACAAGCTTTTCAATTGCCCTTTCTTCCCCTGTCTTTCTCACCTGCTTCTTTCCCCTAGTCTCTTGCTTCCTCCTCCCACATATGGGTGGACACTGGGTCATTTTCACTTTTCCTTTTTCCCAGTCGATTTCAGGGTTATGGGCTGCTAGCCAGGGCATACCCAGTATTATCTCTGTTCTCCCTAGGTTGCATATATCCTCTCCACATGCCCTTTGAAAAACATATTGTACTCTACTTGGTGTATGATAGCTCCCCCCATGTTTGCTGTTCTGTCCACATTTCTTGCTAGTAGGGAGGTTTTCAACTTCTCTAATTTGAATCCCTTTTTCTTTGTGAATTCTTTGTCCATGAATAGGCCTGTTGCCCCACTATCCAACAATGCCTTTACCATTATCCCCTTATGGTTTTCTAGCTTCTCTAGTCCCACTTTCATCCACACTTCTCTCAGCAGCCATAAGGTATACCACATATTCCTTACTCTCTCACAGTATTGCTTTAGCAATGAATTTTATTTCCCAGTTTTTCTAGGCACAATACACTGTACATATTATTAGAGGCCAGTTGAGAGCTCACTGTCCTCTATTGCCTTTTGTCAACTCTTGTGGCATTTCCACTATTCTCCCCTCTCTTCCCTTTCTATGCTAACAGTTTTTGGCCATGTAGCCCTATTTTCCATACACATAACATGTTCTATTTCCCCCTTGCTATTTTCTTGAATTTCTGAATATACTCGTCATATGTCCTCCTTTTCTGTTCTATTGTCCTCAATGCCTCTATCTTTTTGTCCTCCTCTATGGTCTCCCCAAACTTGTTTCTTATTTTAGTAAACAACTCCTCCACCATACTTACTTCTATCTCCTTCTTTACCAACTCATCCAACAGATTATCCTTCTATGCCTCTGCCACCTCTCCTTGTACATAGAACAGTACCCAAGCCATTTTTGTGGGCTTGGGCTCTGCTATTATCTTCATCCTCAAGTATAACTGAGCTACATTGATAAACTGTAATGATTAAGCTAAGTGAGATGTTTGACTTAGTTGCACTCAACATTAGAGAGAACAAAGAGAACTCGATAGAGTTCCTGTTGGATTCAGCTACCTACTTATACAAGTTCTATGTTTACCACTATGTATGCTTAAGTAACTATCCCATGATCCTTCTGGAAGGTTCTGTCATATAACACATCACATGACCCTTATCTTATCCTATCTCTTTGGATCTCTATTCTATATTTAGTTCTTTTCTATAAATAGATTTCCTGTTCATTTAGTCTGTCTTACTATAATACAAGTTCATGATGTCTGAGATTTTATCTTTCTTGGGTTAAGTTATAACATTATCTTCTCTTTTAAGATTCTTCCTCTAGAAGAACTTGGGTTCTTTCCAACATCTCCAATTTTTTTTCAACTTCAAATATTCTTCCTCAAATTTTTCATCATCCCATCTATATAACAGCTTTGCTGTGTATCTCCTTGGTAATTCCTCTTTTCTGTCTTCTTTTACTCTTCTTACATTCTCCTCATATATATCCTCATATTCCTCTATTAACTCTTTTACATTTTTCAGATTTTCCTCTCTCTCTCAAGTATCTTCTTCTACTGTATATCCCTTCTATCTAACCAAATATTCCCATTTCTCTCATCTTCTTCTCTTGTTCAATAATCTTTCTACCTCGTATTCTTTTTCTCCTTCTATTATCACTGGTGCCAGTAGTACTTTCTTCTGCCCTTTGACTTGCTTCTTATATCTCCATATCCTACTGACATTTACTACTGGGTGGATCTTCATTGATCCCAGTAACTTCAACTCTACTGCATTTGACATTATAACCCTCTTTACTTTGTAGGGTTCTATATATCTTTCTACTAACTTCTCCATTTGTATCCCCTCTATTTGCCACTTCAAGTTTTTTGTACTTAATAGCACCCAATTCTCTACTTTGTATTCTTCTCCATCACTTCTCTTTCTATTCACATACTTTTTCATTTCCCTTTGTGCCTTCTTCAATGCTGCTTGTACTTCCTTCTGTACTTTCTTCATCCTTTTTGTAAACTTTCCTGCCCTCTTGTATTTTCCCTTTTTTCTCATCTCAAACCCCATCCTTGGGTCTCTTCCACTATTTGCTCTGAACAGTGATACCTGAGTTGATGTATTCACTTTGTTGTTGTAGGCAAACTCCACAGTCCCCAACCATTCTGGCTATTGTTCTTGTCTATGATCTATGAACATGCATAAATACTGTTCCAGTTCTTGGTTTATACATTCCATCTGACCATCTGTTTATGGGTGGAATGCAGTAGACAGTTTTGTTTTTATTCTTAGCATTCTGTTGAGCTCCTTTATGAGTTCTACCACAAACTATGCTCTTCTATCCAAAATAATACTTTCAGGTAATCCATGTAACTTCCATACATGATTCCTGAACAGTTTTTCCAGTCTCTCTACTGATGTCTTCTCTGTTGTTGGAATAAAGTATATCATTTTTGTTAACCAGTCACACACTACTAGTATGGCATTGTATCCTTGAGCCAATAGTAATTTTACTATGAAGTCCACTGTGATATGTGCCTATGGCTTTGCAGGTGCCTTGTTTAGCATTAACTTCTCTGCTAGTGCCTCATTTTGATTCTTATTTCATTGGCAAAGATTGCATTCTTCTATATACTTCTTCATTTCCTTTGTTACTCTTGGCCACCAGAAGTTTCTGGTGACTAATTCTACTGTCTTCCATTTCCCCCTATATCCTTCTACTAGTATATCATGGTGCAGCTGGATTACTTCTGTTCTCAACCCTTTCTTCCCTGGTACATATACCTTTTCTTCTTTCAACATTAGCCTATCTTCCTCTTTCCACTCTTTGTCCCTTAACATCTTCACCCCTGCTTTCTTCATCTCTTCTACTGCTTTTATAGCCTCATCATCTTTTGTCTTTGACTTCTTTATTTTCTCTAGTATATCTACTCCCTTAATAAGTACTTCCTCTACCTGCACTTTTCTTAGCTACTCTGGTTTTACTAATGTCCTGTTCTCATTGTCCTTCTCCACTCCTTTATACCAGTCTGGCCTTCTGCTTAGCCTATCTGCCTTGGCCATTCTATTTCCCGGGATATGCTTTAGAGTAAAGTCAAACCTAGATAGAAGCAATGCCCATCTTGCTTGTTGTCAATTTAACTTCTGATTTGTCATGAAATACTCCAAGTTTTTATGGTCCATCCAGATTTTGAAATTTACCCTAGCTTCTTCTAGGAAGTGCCTCCAGGCCTCTAGACAATGGATTATTACCAACATCTCTTTATTATGGATTTCATAATTTCTCTCTGTTTCATTTAATGACTTAGAGATAAAGGCCACCAGCCTCCACCATCCATCCTTGCACTTCATGGACAGCATTCCTCCTGTTGCATAATCCAACACATCTGCCTCTACTTTCATTTCTTTATCCAGATCTGGTGCTGCCAGCACTGGCTCTGTAGTAAAGACCTCCTTTAGCTTTCTGAATGCTTTCTCTTGTTCTACTTTCCATTTCTACTTCTCATCTTTTCTTACCAGCTAGTGCAAGGGCTTGGCAATCTTTGTGAAATCTTTGACAAATCTCCTATAATAATTTGCTAAGCCTAGGAACTTCTGCATATTCTTTACCCCTTGGAATATTAGCTACTTTATCACTCCTTCTACTTTTTCTTTCTCTATCTTGAACCCCTCTGGTCCCATAATCATTCCCAGGAATCCAATCTCCCTTGCCTTCCATATACACTTCTCTGGTTTGACATAGAGGTCATTTTTCTCTAGTTATTTCAGTACCTCCTCTACTATCTCATTATGTCTCTCTTTCATCTCTGTGGCTACTAATATGTTGTCTATGAAAGTGGCAACATCCTCTTTGTTTATTATATCTCTAAAGAGATCATTTATTATGGTCTGGAAGGTAGTGGGCAAGTTGGTGAGCCCAAAGTACATTACAGTTGGTTCAAATGAGCCCATATAGGTCATGAATACTGCCTTTCATTTATTACCTTTCTTGATCCTGATATTGTTATAGCCCCATCTCAGGTCTATCTTTGTGAACACCTTCTTGGTCTCCATATTGTCTATTAACTCGGAGATTAGAGGCAAAGAGTAGCTATTCTTTATTGTTCCTTTATTCATATATTGATAGTTCTGTACCATCCTCCTCTTTCCATCTTTCTTTGGTACAAATAGAACTGGTAACATCTATGGTAACTTAGAAGGTTGAATATATCCCTTCTTCAACTAACTCTCCACAAATACCTAGACCTCCTCTTTCTCTATGTGAGATAGAGGGTAGATTCTCTCTTTCCTGGGCACAAAGTCCAGCTTAAGATCTATAGCATGATCCTAGGGCTTCCTTGTTGGCATTCTCTCTGATTTTACTTTCCTAAATACTTTCAACCACTGATAGAACCACTTGGGTACCATCTCCTCTACCTTTCTGTAGTCTTTCTATATCTCTTCCATTCTTTCTTTCTTCTCCTCCATCATCTACCTTAGGTCTTTCTCATTATTGATATCTGTCTTTCTTGCTTTCTTCTCCTTTACTATGCCTTTTTTCTCCATATATTTCCCACAGATGGGTGGGCACCATGTCATCTTGACTTCTCCTGTCTTCCAGTTTATTTCTGGGTTGTGTACTACTAGCCATGGTATTTCTAGGATTACATCTACTTTTCCTAGTTTGCATACATCCAACCTCACTCTTTCAACATGCCCCTTGTAATACACATTGGCCTTGGCCTCATGTATTATAGCTCCTCCACTATTATCACTTCCATCCACATTTCTCACTCTTAGTGGTCTTTCTAACTTTTCTAACTTGAATCCCTTTCTCTCTGCAAGTCTTTTGCTTATAAATAGCCCTATTACTCCACTATCTAGTAGAGCCCTTACTGACACCCCTTCATGTATATCTATCTTCTCTAGCCCAATGTTGAGCCAGATCTCCCTTAGTGGTTTAAGTATACACCTTACTTCTCTCTCAATGTGCTTGTCTAAATCTATTTGATTCAGACTACTGAGTACATTGTATTTATTTAGGGAGACCAGCCAAGGGTTTACTGGTCTCCATTCTCTTTTGACTCCTCCTGAGTCCCCCCTCTTACATCTCTCCTATTTCTACAATTTCTAGCCATATGTCCAAAGATTCTACAATTAAAACACCTCCAATCTCCTTCTTTAGCTTCTCTTCCCCAAGGCCTTCCTCTATCTACATCTATTGCATTGGGATCTCTTACCCCTCCTCTACTCTAGTTTTGACTTCCTTGGAAGCTAGTGCTCCTGAACCTTCCACTGTTCCCCTAGGGCCTGAATCCAAGGCCCTTCACTACATTAAAACCTCCTTCTTCACTCCTTTAGCTCCAAGAGGGTCTCTGTTCTCCTTGGTGCTGCATATTTGGCCCTGTAGGTACCTGTGCTATGGCCTTTCCCCCCCAACACCCTTTCTTCTGCTCTGCCCTATCTAATGTTGTGGTCCAACTTGACCACTCTTTTTTGCCACTCTGCAATAGTACTGGGCAGAGATTCCACCTTAGCTAACCTTCTCCTGATGCTCCCATTCAGCCCCCTCTTGAACTCCTTTATTAATGGCCTTCCTTCATAGCCACTCCCTCTCTTAGTCTTTTTGAAGAGCTGCATATATTCATCATAGGTTCTGCTCCTCTGCTCCAGCATCCTCAACTCATCTACCTTCCTTGATTACTTGTCAAACTCCCTAAACTTACTCCTTATCTTGGTAAACAACTCTTCCATTGTTGTTACCACTGATATTCCTTGCATAATCTCTTCCAAAATATTCTCATTCTATACTTCTGCCATACCCTCCTATACATATGGCAACACCCAGAATATCTTCTCTCCCTCTATCCTCTCTCCTAATTTCATATCTGCATACAGGCAACATGCATTAATAAATCCTGCTACCTTCTCCCTTTCTCCCTTAAAAATTGAAGGCTTTGCTATCTCAATTCCTCTCCCTCTCTACTGCAACAGCTGCTGAATGGCTATTGCTTGCTGAGCCAGATAATGCATTATCTGCTCAGGTATCAGTTCATTTTGTTGCTATTGCTGTTGTTGTTGTTGTTGTTGTTGTTGTTGTTGTTGTTGTTGTTGTTGTTGTTGTTGGAGGTGGCCCTGAGATAATGATTAAGATATTGGAGATAGTGATAGTGGTGGTGATAGTTCTTCTTCTTTTTCTTCTGAAAAGGTGTAAATCTCCTTGTCTGATATTGTTGCAATTTTGACTCTCTTACACTATGTCTGCTAGGGCACACAATTTTCTCCCAGCCAGACACCTACTGCCCTACTAACTACTGCCTTAGTAAATAGGGTTAAATGATCACTCCTAAGAAGGAGATCCCTACTCTAGTAGTGCCTCTCTAAGAGGTGAGCACTATTCTTCTATGTGTATGAGTGATAATGCACCCTCAGCACAAAGTTGTAAAGTTTGGAAAGAGGTACAAGTACACTAAGGACAACACCACCCAGAGGCAGAGGTCAGGTATTATGACTTGGCAAAATGGCTAAGTCATTATTTATTTTCTTTTTCTTTTTCTTTTCTTTTTAGTTTCTAAAGATTGGACACATAGGATAGTTGGATAGAAAGGAACACACAGGACTTTACAAACAATAGTAAATAGTAGAAAATATATAAGTAGTGTATAGTAATTGAATGGGAACTCTAACAAGTTCTCCTTATTAACTCAGACTTGAAGGGTAGCTAAGTCATCTTAGGCTAAGTTACTACATCAGGTCTTGAAGTAGTGTCTGGGTCTGGAGCTGCCTCACTACCACTTGTTCCTAACTGACAAGTAAGTTCCCTTGAGTCTGGGGCCCAACTATGGTTTGTGGCTACTGGTTGTGATATCCAGTGGTCAAGGGCAATAGAGAATAAGTATTGGTGAGCTCAGTGTTGAGCAGTATCAGGAAGTGGTATCAAGTTCTAATGTAATGATTAAGCTAAGCAAGATACCTGACTTAGTTGCACTCAATGTTAGAGAGAACAAAGAGAACTTGATGGAGTTTCTGTTGGATTCAGCTACCTACTTATACAAGTTCTGTATTTACTACTATGTATACTTAAGTAACTATCCCATGGTTCTTCTAGAAGGTTCCATTATGTAATACATCATATGACCCTTATCTTATCCTATCTTCTTAAATCTCTATTCTATATTTAGCCCTTTTCTATAAATAGATTTACTGTCTGTTTAGTCTGTCTTACTATAATATAAGTTCACAATATCTGAGATTTTATCTTTCTTGGATCGAGTCATGACATAAATGCACTTATCTCCTCCATCTTTCCTTCAAACACTAGAGACCTTGCTACTTCAATTTTACTCTCCCTTTGCTAGGAGAGCATAGTGGATACCTGCTGCTATAGATTGGCAATCATAGTGAGAAGTTGCTCCTTGTGAGAGAGGGGTGGTTGTAGTAGCTTAGCCTGAGATAACTTAGCTACCCTCCAAGTCCGAGTTGACAAGGAGAACTTGATAGAGTTTCCATTTATTTAAGTACACTACTTATATATATTCTACTTGGTCTGTGCATTTATCTCCTGCAATCACATGACCTTCTAGAACCATTTGTCATGTGATATGTCACATGATACTCTTGTCACCTCTCTTGTCACACATGTTACAATCTACTTAGGTAAGAAATAAAAATGAAAAGAAAAATAGAAAAATGACTTAAGTATTTTTGCCAAGTTATAACATTACCCTCTCTCAAGGTTCCTTGTCCCAAGGACTTATAATTCATCATATAGGTCCTGTAGGTTCCCTATCTCATCATTGTCTTCTTCTGTCCATTTTCTAAGTCCTGAATTTTCTTGCTCCATTTCTTCTTTTTCCTCCCTGATTGTCTCCATAGTTCTTTTTCTCCTAACTCATCCTCCCTTCCACCTTCTCCAATTTCTCTCAAGTCTCCCCCAGTATTCTTCATCATATCTCTTATCTGACCACCCAAATAACTTCCTTGCTGTAAATCTCCCAGGTAATTCTCCCCTTGCAAATATTCCTTTGTTCTCTTTTCTTTCTTGCCTTCTTACATCTTCCATATCCCTGTGATATTCCCTTTCAAACTCTTCAACTGCTTCTTTTGCATTTCCTAAGTTTTTTCTTCCTTCCCAAGTGTCTGACTCTGCCATAAACCCTCTTCACCATACCAAGTACTTGTCTTTTCCCCTAATCTGCCACTTATTCAATATCTTCTCTACTTTCCACTCTTCTTCTTCCTCAATAACTACTAGAGCTGGTTGCTCTTTTCTCTGCCCTTCCATTTGTCCTACATATTTTCATATCCTACTAACATTGACTACTGAGTATATCTTTACTGTGCTAGGTAGCTATAGTTCTACTGCATTTAGTAATACTATTTTCTTAATTTTATAAGGGCCCACAAATCTCTCTGTCAACTTCTCTGTTTGTCTTCCCACCATTTGGTACTTTAGGTCTCTGGTACTTAGCATTACTAAGTCCCCTACTTTATATTCATCAACTTCTGCTCTTTTCTTATCTGTATATTTCTTCATTTCCTCTTGTGCTTTCCCTAATACTGCTTTTGCCTCCTCCTGAATTCCTTTCATCTTCTCTACAAATTTATGCACCCTCTTATATTTCCTCTTCTTCCTCATTTCAAATCCTATTCTAGGATCTTGTAATTTGCTTTAAAGGGCGATGTCTTCGTACTAGAGTGTACCTTGTTGTTATAGGCAAACTCTGCTGTTTCCAACCAATCTGACCATTGCTTTTATCTATAGTCTATAAACATTTGCAGGTACTGTTCTAACTCTTGGTTCGCCCTCTCTGTTTGTCCATCTATTTGAGGGTAGAATGCCATTGACATCTTACTCTCGATCCCTAGCATCTCATTCAACTCTCTCATTATCCCTGCCACAATTGTGGTCCTTTGTCTAATATGATACTTTCAGGAAGACCGTGCAATTTCCACACATTATCTCTAAACAACCTTGCTAGTCCTTCTGCCATTGTCCTTTCTATAGTTGGTATAAAGTGTATCATCTTGGTTAATCAGTCCACTACTACTAGAATGAAGTCATATCCCTGAGCTAGCTGTAACTTAGTTACGAAGTCCACTGAAATATGTGTCCAAGGTTTCTCTGGAATAAAATTTGGCATTAACTTGCCAGCCAGTTATTCTGTGCAGTTTTTATTCCACTGATAGGCATTACATCCCTCTATATATTGTTTCATCTCCTTGGTAACTCCTGGCCACCAGAAATTCCTAGTGACTAGCTCCACCATCTTCTACTGTCTCCCATGTCCTCCTATAGGCATATCATGATGTAGCCTAACTATTTCTGCTCTAAACTTCTCATTCTTGGGTACATATATCTTTCTTTTTTTATACATAATCCCATTTACCTCTCTTTACTCCTTATCTCTCAGTACTTTTACTCCAGCTCGTTTCATCTCTTCCACAGCTTTTATTACTTTATTATTTTTGATCTTTGACTTTCTCACTTTTTCTAATAGATCCACCCTTTCTATTACAACCTCTACTGTTTCTATCCTCCTAACTTTCAGCCACTCTGGTTTCACCAATACCTTATTCTTGTTATCTTATTCTACTTCTACCTCCCAGTCTGGTCTCCTACTCAAACTACCTGTCTTCCCTATCTTACTCCCTGGAACATATTTGAGCATGAAATCAAACCTTGATAGATATAATGCTCATCTAGCTTGTCTATAATTTAACTTCTGTACTTTCATAAATATTTGAGATTTTTGTGATCTGTCCAGATCTCAAATTTTGTCGTAGTTCCCTCTAGGAAGTGCCTCCATGCTTCCAAACCTCTAACTACTGCTAACATCTCTTTGTTACGTATCTCATAATTTCTTTCTGTATCACTTAGAGATTTTAAGATGAAAGCAACTGGTCTCCATAACTCATCTGGGCATTTCATTGACAGTACTCCTCTAGTAGTGTAATTTGATGCATCTACTTCTACTCTGAACTTCTTATCTAAGTCAGGGGCTGCTAATACTAGCCTGCTTGTGAAAATCCTTTTGAGCTTGTCAAAGGCTCACTCTTGCTCCTCTCCCCACCACTACTTCACATCCTTCCTTGTGAGCATATTCATTGGTCTAGCCACCTTTGCAAAGTCCTTAATGAATCTTCTATAGTAATCTGCAAGATCCAAAAACTTTCTGACATCCTTGACATTCTTTGGTGTAGGCCAACTCAGTACTCTATCTACTTTCTCTTTCTCTTTCTCTATGCCATTGGGTCCTATTACTACTCCTAGGAACCCAACCCTTCTTACTTTCTACATACACTTCTCCAGCTTGACATACAAGTCATTCTCTTCTAATCTCTTCAATACTTCTTCTACTATCTTATCATGTCCCTCCTCTGTCTCTGTTTCTACCAGTACATTGTCCACAAATGCTGCTACTTTGCCTTCATTTATCAAGTCTCTCAAAGTTTCATTCATCATTGCCTGAAATATAGCAGGTGAGTTTGTCATTCTGAAAAACATTACTGTTGGCTTAAATAACCTTACATGTATTGTAAATGCTCCCTTCTACTTATCTCTCTCCTTGATCATTATATTATTGAATCCCCATCATAGATCTATTTTAGTAAACACTTTCTTACTCCCTATTGTATCTATTAGATCTGTAATCAAGGGCAATGGGTAGTTGTTTTTTACTGTCTGGTCATTTAGATTATGGTAGTCCATCACCATCCTCTTGTTTCCATCCTTCTTGCCTACAAAGAATACTGGCAATGATTGAGGGGACTTTGATGGTCTAATGTACCCCTTTCCCAACTGGTCGTTTACAAAGTTTTGGACCTCCTTTCTTTCATTCTTTGACAATGGATAGATCCTTCCCTTCTTTGGCTTAAACATCTCTTTGAGATCTATAGCATGATCCCAAATCTTCCTTGTTGGCATTCTCTCTGACTCCACCTTCCCAAATACCTTTCTCCACTTTAAGAATTTCTGAGGAACCATTTTCTCTATCTTTCTGTAGTCTGCCTCAACTTCCTCTTTTCTTTCCCAATCTTCCTTATCATCTATTGCCCATCTAACTATCTTCTCCTCTTCTAGTATTACCACTCGTTTTCCCTTCTTTGTTTGTTTCTTTTCCCTTATCTTGCTATTTCTCCCACATATGGATGGGCATCTCGTCATCTTCACTTCCCCAGTTTTCCAATTGATTTCTGGGTTATGGGCTTGTAGACATGGCATGTCCAATATAATATCTACTGTTTCTAACTTGCATACATCCATTTTGACTCTCTCTACATGTCCTTTGTAGTATATATTGGCTTCTGCCTCATATGTTATTGTTCCCCCACTATTATTACTTCTATCTACATTTCTCACTTTCAACAGTTTCTCCAGTTTGTCTAGTTTAAACCCTTCTCTAGCTGCCAATTGTTTACTCATAAACAGCCCAGTTGCTCCACTATCCAATAGAGCTTTCACTACTACTCCTTCATGCATATCTATCTTCTCTAGCCTTATGTTGAGCCAGATCTCCCTCAGTGGTTTAAGTGTCCTTCTCACTTCTCTCTGCTCACCCCACTCTCTTGCTGTACCTTTCAGAGTCTCACTCTGCATGCCGCTCTGCTATGCTTTTCCCTTTCTAGGGCATACTGCTACTCCCTAGTTCTTCCATGGTACCTTCTTCCCTGTCCTATACTCTGGACATAGGATCTCTCTCAACTTTTCCTTACATATCTCCTCATCCACCACTGTATTCTTTCTTCCACACTTCATACATTTCACCTTTGTTCCTCTATCTGCTTCTCCTTCATTCCTCCACTTCCATGCTCTTAGGTAATTGTCATACTACATATTGCTCAACTGGGCTTCAGGGAGAAATCTCTATCTCCAGTTCTCTTGTATTTTTGTCCCCTTATACTTACATCCTCTATACTCTACATATATTACTACCTCCCACTTAGTGCTCCATTCTCTCTCCTCTAGTGCTACGCTTCTCAGGGGCATGCTCCATACACTACTGTACTCCTGTGCATTTTCCCATAAGAGACATGCCGGCCTCCTTTTCTGCTATACATTTTGTAATCTTGCCACATGCACCACTTTCTCCTCTCTTCTCTTCTGCTTTCCTTTCTTCAGTTTTAGACACTCCCATTTGAAGTGCCCTTTCTCCCAACACTTGAAACATCTCACTACTTCTGTCTCCTGCTGTCTTACTTTAACCTCTCCTCTCACTCCACACTGCATCACTCTACTTGCTAACACCTCAAACTTATTTTGGGGAACTGCTTTTCCCTTTTCCTCCCTTTTTTTATTCTTGTGGTTGTGGGCTAGGTGCCCAAACTTACACCCCCAACACTTTCTTCTTTCTCTTTCCTCTAACTCTACCCTTAACTTGGCAAGGGCCTTCTTCTGGTTGAGCATGCTGCTCATAAGTTGGTTATATTGTTGAAGAGACATTGTGCTATGTCTCTGGAAAGTCAAATAGGGATTTTGATCTTACTAATTATACCTATGTCTGCTGGGGCACAAGATCTTCACCTAGCCAGACACCTACTGCCCTACTAACTACTGCCCTAGTAATATGGTTAAACAATCACCTCTAAGAAGAGGATCCCTACTCTAACAGTGCCTCCTTAAGAGATGGGCACTAGTCTCCTGCGTGTACAGGTCACAATGGATCTTCAGCACAAAGTTATATGGGTTTGAAAGTTTTTACAAGTATACTACTAAGCACCACTCAGAGTTAAGGTCAGGTCTTGAGATGGTGCCTGAGTTTGGGACCACCTTGCTACCATCTGTTCCTAACTAACAGACAAGTCCTCTTAAGCCTAGGGCCTGGCTATGTCATAGTGGTTTTGGGTTGTGCTACCCAGATACTGAGGAAGATAAGAGAGTAAGTTTGGCAGAGCTCTGTGATGAGTAGCACCAAAAAGTGGAATTGAGTTCTGGTATAATAACTTAGCCTGAGATGACTTAGTTACCCTCCAAGTCCAAGTTGACAAGAAGAACTTGATAGAGTTCCCATTTATCTGAGTACACTACTTATACATATTCTACTTGGTCTATACACCTATCTCCTGCAATCACATGACCTTCTAGAACCTTCTGTCACATGATACTCTTGTCACACCCATCGCTATGTCACACTATGTCACAATCTACTTAGGTAAGAAATAAAAATGAAAGGAAAAATAGAAAAATGACTTAGGCATTTTTACCAGGTCATGACAGTGGTTGGAATCAGAATGTTGGAGCTGCTTGCTCCCCTTGTTGTGACATGGTTGTTAGTGGCAGTGGTGAGGGAGAACAGGATAATGTTGATGATAATAATGATAATAAATCCAGGGCTTAACTTAAGGCTATGTTTATTGGGGTGTGCAATCTTCTTCTGACTAGACTTCTACTACCTTACTAACTACTGTCCTAGTTGAATGGTAAATGATTGCCTCTAAGCAGAGGACCCTTAATCTAGATGGCTTCCTAAAGAGCTACTGTTACTCCTCTGCATGTACAGGTCCAAGGAGACCACCAGCACAAGGTTTATAATGAGAAGAGTAATTACAAGTACCACCTAGTTGCAAGGTCTGGTCTTGGAGATAAGACCCAGGTTTGGTCTTATTCTGCTGATGGGGAAAATGGAAGAACTTTCCTAACAAGAGTGAAATTAACAGGTCAGAGAGGTGAAATCTCCAAGCTGCTTCACAGTTGTATGCAAATAAGTAGGTACTGGGGAGGTAAAACAGAAGATAGAGAGCTTACAAAAAGGAAAGGAAAGGGAAATTGATAGAAACCTAGAGTAAATGTTTTAGTTCCACTTGAAAGTACTCTCACCAAGTTGGATCTCAAAGGTGCATGTTCGTCTTGTACCATAACACTACTATCCTTGTCTAGTCTAGTAGCCTGGCTCGCCATTAATATAGCAGTGCTACCTAGAACTTCCATGCCCTCGTGTAAGCTGTACTTCAACTGACCATACAGTTGGAAGCCTACTCTGAAAACATGTAGCGAAGGATTAGCTCCTAGCACAAGTGAATGTCCAAGTCTGTCTTCAGGTCAAAGATTCTCTTGAGGGAGGTTTTATAGGGTTTTTGGGAAAATAGCACAAGGAAAAGGCTTAGTCACTCAAGATCACTTTTCAGCTCTGGAGCAACAGAGGACAAGATAATAGGGGGGTTCTTTCTTTCTTTCTCTCTGTGCCCCTAGAGTATTTTATTAGGATTAAAAATCAGATGGACAACAAAGAAAGGAAAAGAGAAGATTACTAAAAGTAGCAAGAGTAGAATGATGAAGCATAGCCATTCCCAATCATATAGTAATGACTCTCTGGCTCCCAAATCCTTCTCTTCATCTCAGTCTCTAATCTGTGTGGTCACCCTTGAGCCTCTTGACTGTCTATGATGAGTGCTATGTCTACTAGTGGAACCACCCTTGGGTACACTAGTTTGTTCTTGTCCAGTTCTGTTCTGCACTTAGTCTTCTTACTTCTCCAATTACTCTCCATAGTTCTTCTGGCTTCCTTGTCTCTAGACCTTCTTGTCCAATTAGTCCTTCCAATATATCCTGAATATCTTCTTGAGACGGGTACTCCTTCTGATTCTAATTATAGGTGGCCATCAACAATGATGCCTATGATCTGATGGTATCTCTAATATAGAGATTAACAGCTACCAAGGCATGATGTCACTATATACAAGACTTAGGTTGTTCTCAAGAGTGCTTCTAGAGGCAAGTCCAATCTAAGACAGGCTATGAGAGCCTCTGGGCTGAACTATGAGGTTTATGTAGTAGGGATTACAGCCACTACTCTGTTACTTGAGTAATTGCACGAGTCTGTGACTGGCCATCTAGTGTTTATTACTAGGGAATACAAACTCTTCTTTAGAGCCTAATTATAAGGGGTATTAGTGCAAAAATGCCATATATATTGCCTAAATTGGCTGTCTGGCATGTCACTGCTATCTACTGTCTCTAACTAGCAGTGAAGTCCCCTTTATAGCCAGGGCCCACTATCTAAGATACTCACGAGCACTGTGCTCACTAGCAAGGGCAATGAGAGAGTAAGTGAGAGGGGTGTTGAGGCTGCAAGGTGCAGGACCAATAGTAGAGATCAAGTTCTTATGTTAATGTGGAGTTGTAAAGACTTAGAGTTCACCCAAGGTGGATGTTCAGAAAGAACTCGATAGAGTTCTCCATTGGATTTTGGTAGCTACTTATACAAATGTCTGTTGGTCTGTGTGCCTATCTCCTATGATCACATAACCCTTACTAAGTACTATATATATATCTTATATAATCTTTTCCATGCTATTTATAACTATATTCTTAGATGTTTCCTATCAGATTGATGAATATGTGAGAAATAGTTTTCTCCTTGGAAGTCATCTCATAACACAACTGGTCTCTATAGCTCATCTGGGCATTTTATTGATAATACCCCTCCAGTAGTGTAGTTTGATGCATCTACTTCTACCTTGAATTCTTTATCCAAGTCAGGGGCTACTAACACTAGTCTAGTTGTGAAAATCCTTTTGAGCTCATCAAAGGCTTGTTTCTGCTCTTCTTCCTACTGCCATTTCACATCCTTTCTTGTGAGCATATTCATTGGTCTGGCCACCTTTGCAAAGTCCTTAATGAATCTCCTATAGTAGTTTGCAAGACCCAAAAATTTTCTGATATCTTTTACATTCTTTGGTATTGGCCAACTTGATACTCCATTTATTTTCTCCTTTTCCATTTTGGTACCATCAGGCCCTATTACTACTCCTAGAAACCCAACCTTTCTCACTCTCCATATGTATTTCTCTGGCTTCATATATAGATCATTCTCTTTTGATCTCTTCAATACTTCTTTCACAATTTCATCATGCCCTTTCTCATCCTCTGTTCCTACTAACACATCACCCACAAAGGCTGCCACTTTTCCTTCATTGATAAGGTCTCTCAGGATTTCATTCATCATGGCCTGTAATGTTGCTGGTGACTTTGTCATCCCAAAGAACATGACAGTTGGTTTGAAAGATCCTATATACATTGTAAATGCTCCCTCCTACTTATTCCCCTCTTTTATCCTCACATTGTTAAAGCCCTATCATAGATCCATTTTAGTGAACACCTTCTTGCTTCCCATTGTATCTATGAGATCTGTAATTAAAGGTAGCAAGTAGTTGTTCTTTACTGTTTGTGTATTTAATCCACAGTAGTCCATGACCATGCATTTGCTCCCATCTTTCTTTCCAACAAAGAAAACCAATAATGTTTGAGGGGATTTTGATAGTCTGATATACCTCTTTCTGAGCTGATCCATCATGAAGCTTTGAATCTTATCTCTTTCTGTCTTTGACAAGGGATATATCCTTCTTTTTTGAGGTTTAAAGTCTTCTTTGAGATCTATTGCATGATCCCAAATTTTCTGGTTGATATCCTTTTTGATTCTACCTTCCCAAACACCTTTCTCCATTTTAGGAATTTCTTAGGAACTATCTCCTTGATTTTCCTATGATTTGCCTCAGTTTTCTCCTCTCTTCCCCAATCTTCCTTCTTGTCTGCTGCCTATCTAACCATCTTTTCTTCCTCTAATGTCACCACTCACCTTCCCCTTTTTGCTTCTTTCTTCTTTCTTATTTTACTATTCCTTCCACACAGTGGTGGGCATTTCATCATTTTTACCTCTCCTGTTTCCCAGTTAATTTCTGGGTTATGAGCAACTAACCAAGGCATACCCAGTATTACCTCTGTTCTCTGCAGATTGCAAACATCCATCCTCATGTTATAACTTGGAACACCTGAGTCATTATTTCTTTTTCCTTTTTCTTTTCTTTTCTAAAAATAGGTGTGACAGTATGACATAGTTGTCACTAAGTTGGTAACACATGATATGTCACATGGTAGGATATTTATAGAAGGTCATGTGATTGCAGAAGATAGGTGCACAGACCAAGTAAAATTTGTATAAGTAGTATACAAGAAATAAATAAGAACTCTATTGAGTTTTCCTTGTCAACTTGGACTTGGAGGGTAGCTAAGTCATCTCAGGCCAAGTTACTACACCTTATCCTCTTTATGTGGTTTTGATAGTACACACTTACTTCTATCTGATGCATTATCATTCTTCCACTGTTATCTATCCCATTTACATTTTTAATTCCAAGAGGTCGCTCTAACTTTTGCAGCCTAAATCCATGTTTTGCTACTGTCCTCTTGTTCATAAACATTCCTGTGGCACCACTGTCCAAGAGTGCTTTTACTATCACTCTCTCATGGATGTTGACCTTCTCTATCTCTATTGTCAACCAGACATCCCTCAGGGGTTTCAACATCCTTCTCATATCCCTTTTATCACTCTCCTCTCTTGCTGTGCCTTTCAGAGCTTCTGTCCACATGCTACCTTGCTGCGCTTTTCCCTCTGTGGGGCATACTGTCTTCTTTCTACCATCCTTCCTTGGACATCCATACTATTTCATCTCTTCCCATCTTTTCCTCTTGAGAACCTCTTGTCCTCTATTCTTCTCCATATACAATCCTTTCTTTCTACACCACTCACACTCCAGATATGTTACCACCACCTCTTCTGTATACCACCCTAGCTCTATCAGACATGCTCCCTCTGGTATATCCTTCCTACAATACTCTTGTGCCCTCCGTCACAGAACATACACCAGACTCCTCCTCCATGCTTCCTTCTTTCACTGTGCTTTTTGTGGTTTGACCACATGTGCTGCCTTCTCTTCTCTCCTCCTCTGCTTCTTCACTTCAATATTTGAGCACTCCCACTTGAAGTACCCTGCTTCCCAACACCTGAAGCATTGTACTTTCTCTTCTGTCTCCTGCTGCCTTACTTTAACTTCTTCCTTTACACCACATTGCATTACTCTACTTGCTAATACTTCAAATTTATTTTGGGGAATTGACTTTCCCTCCCCTTCCTTCCCCTTGTTCCTACAGTTACAGACCAGGTGCCCAAACTTCTTACAACTCCAACAGTTCCTCACCTTTTCTCCTTCCAATTCTGTCCTTAACTTAGCAAGGGCGTGCTTTTGGTTGAGCAATCTGCTCATGAGAGAGTTATATTAGGTTAGAGACATAGTGACTTGTCTCTAACATTGTCAAAATAGAATTTACATTTACTGGGGCACAAGATCTTCACCCAGCTAAACACTTACTGCCCTACTAACTACTGCTCTAGTCAAAGATGTATACAATCACCTCTAAGAAGAGGATCTCTACTCTAACAGTGCCCTCTTAAGGGGTAGGCACTATTCCTCTGCATGTACAGGTCACAATGGACCTTCTGTAAGAACTTAGTTGTGCTGACTTAGAACTACTCCTTATCTGAGTTAACAAGGAGAACTCAATAGAGTTCCCATGTATTTCTTGTATGCCACTTATACATTTACCACTTGGTCTGTATACCTGTCTCCTGTGATCACATGACCTTCTTGAATATTCTATCATGTAACATGTCACATGATGCCTCCATCACATCCATCATCACAACTATGTTACACTTGTCACACTATCATATCTTAGGTGAGAAAGGAAAAGAAAAGAAAAGAAAATAATAAATGACTTAGGCATTTGGCTAAGTCATAATACCTTCAGTACAAGTATCATAAATAGTCACTTACTGATTTGTGATTGGGTGTCTTGATAGAAGAAAGGCTTAAAAATATGAAGCAAGACTAGTGACAAAAGATATTGTTAAGTCTGAGGTCTAATCCTTAGACAAGAAGTCTTTATATACAGGAATGTGATAGTCTGTGCTCCAAGACAGACTATCACATGCTACTACCTATTGTTCTACATATGGTAGTGTCTTTGTACTACAGGAATAGATAACATAACCATATCAGGGCTGTCCTTTGTTCTATTCAAGAACAGATGAATTATCTATGGGTAATCAATAGAGTGTTATGTGCAAATATTGAGGACCTTCTATCTCCTCAAATACATAATGCCTCAAGGTCATTCTGGGGTTGATCTGAGCAGAATGAAGAGTACTTTCAGTGCTCCAAGAAGCAAAGTGTCAATCATAGCAGTTCCTGAGATATTGGTGATTTATTGTAGTTTTATCTACTGATTGCCTAATAACTCAGTGAATACTGATTGCGTCAAGACACCCTGGGCATTGTTCGAAAGGTCTTCTTGAGAGCTCTTGAATGTCTTTTAGACTATGGGAATTGATGGAGAATTGATAGAGATATGGTCCAAATAAAGTTTGTGATAACAAGGTTGATAATAGTGACAAGGGTACAAGTAAATACTAGAGCAACACCACTCAATTGATAGATCAGGTCTCAGATACAATATCTGAGCTTGGTATTGTACTTCTACTGTCAACCCCTAACTGATTGACAAGTCCCCTTAAGCCTAGGACCCAGCTATATCATAGTGGTCCTGAGTTATATCACCCAGGTACTGAGGAAGATATGAGAGTGAGTAGCAAGGCTCTGTGATAAGCAGTGCTGGAAGTAAAAATGAGTTCTAGTGTAGTGACTTAGCCTGAGACGACTTAATCACCCTCCTAGTCTGAGTTGATAAGAAGAACTTGTTAGAGTTTCCATTTAATTACTGTACACTACTTATACATTTTCCACTATTTACTGCTATTTGTAAAGTCCCACACATCCCTTTCTATTTAGCTATTCTGTATATCTGATCTTTGGAAACTAAAAGAAAAGAAAAAGAAAAGAAATATAAATATTGACTTAGCCATTTTGCCAAGTTATGACAATCTTGAGTGACATTCAGTTGCTGGAGAATGTGGAGGGTTATTTTTGAGATTAGTTGAAGAGGATACTTCTTGGTGGTAACAAGCATTCTATCTTTACACTATGTCCTATGGTGTCTCAGATATAAGTTAGTTTTGTCCCTGCTTCATTCCAACAATAAGCAAATGAATTTTATAATTACTTGAAGTACTTGTTTATAGGATAAATCCATCAACACAGCTGCAGCTGATGCTACATGATATGACCAGGTGTATAGTAGAGGTAGCAAAAATGAAAGCATAGTTGTATACTTATAAGTGCTTAGCTTATTCATACACAAATATAAAGAAAAAAAGAATTGTTCATTTATAAAATAATTAACAATAAGAAAATCAAATTATTATATCTACAATGACTAGGCATGCTGTTAGCTTCAGCTCCATTGCAAGAATGGAGCTTACTGAGCTCCTGACCCATGTCAAGGGTACATGACAGGTTACTGCATCAAGGTGACCTGACTAGGAGAAGAAAGTTGACCACTGACTTTGTTCACAGTTCAATGCAGCAGCACAGAAAGTCTGTTTTGTGATCTACATGGAGCCAGAGCTGTATAGATATAATGAATCAGCAACTCACCAGTTGGCTTAGAGCACTGACCTTGAAAGATCATAAAAGTATGCCTGGTATATCTGGTGTGTTGCCTACTAAATCCTACTACTACCACCAAGTGGCCTAACTTATTCAACCTATACAATATCAGAATGGTACAATTCACTTCAAGTGCAAGACAAACTTACCAATGACCATAATATCAGGGTAAACACAACTATGACCATCTGCACAAGTACACAAAACTGAACAGCTATCAAACTGCTACAGTCCACAGTACAAAGTGTAGACCCTCAGCCATGGCCTGCATAATACCACCAGTTTTAATGGGCAACCCTACATTGGGTAAGTGATGCTCTTTGCTGAACCTATTATACATCAGAATATTAGATATGCTCCAGACAGTCCATTAGTAATAATGTAGTGATTACTTAGTTAATAGGTCACCTGACTTGATGTATGATTCCCTATAGACTTGAAGTTGACTCTTAGTCACTTACAGTTGTCCACAGAGACATTATTGAGTTGCTAGGACTTCATAGCCACTGTCATTTTACACAGAATTGTATAAATACATTTGAACTGAATGACCAACTCACCTATGGGCCTGGGCTTAGAGAAATGCCATGGAACTGGGGTCTTACCCATCCTAGTACACAAACAGTACCTCACAGTCATAGTTCAGGTCTAGCAATACTCTGCAGTTCTTCATGATATACTATAATTGGACCAGGTTGTGACCAAAAAATAACAGACCCCATTGCTTCATCACTAGTGTCTTGTGTCCAACCTACATCCTGTTGTGTTAATGCAGAGTCATAAAGACTTAAGGTTCACCTAAGGTAGATATTCAGAAAGAACTCGATAGAGTTCCCCATTGAATTCTGGTAGCTACTTATACAAATGTCTGTTAGTCTGTATACCTATCTCCTGCAATTACATGACCCCTACTAAGTACTATACATATCTTACATAATCCTTCCCATACTATTTGTATCTTTTTGGTGTTGTATTTTTGGATGTTCCCCATCAGATTGATGAATGCATGAGAAATAGTTTTCTTCTTGGGGATTGTCTTATAATATGACCTTTTCTTCAAGGTTC